>LWDU01040482.1_pt1 | contig 11759 bp, 6 predicted proteins | sample 727161 | NCBI WGS metagenome assembly LWDU01 (sample SAMN04566230, study PRJNA314399) | hydrothermal vent metagenome | isolation source: deep sea hydrothermal plume seawater | place: Mexico: Gulf of California, Guaymas Basin | collected 2004-07-11 | reverse complement strand
ATGGCTCGTTCGATTCCACATCGCTTCCTTTGGACGCTCATGACATTGGTCTTGCTGGCCCCACAAGTGCAGGCCGAACAATGGCCCAGTTGGCGGGGCCCACTTGGAAATGGGATTTCATCCGATACCAATGTAACACTCCACTGGGACAAAGAAACGAACATTGCTTGGCGGCTTCCGCTACCGGGCAAGGCAGGAGCCACTCCAGCAGTCTGGAATGATCGCATCTTCGTCACGTCCAAAGATGGCGATGACCTGGTACTGATCTGTGTTGGAACGGACGGAAAAAAACGGTGGCAGCGAACCGTTGGTGGTCGTGATCGATTCGTGCGTAACGATGAGGGGAACATGGCTTCTCCGTCGCCGACAGCGGCAATGAGTACCGGCGACGTGGCCTGTTTTGACCTGGATGGCAACGAGGCCTGGCGGTTGAATCTGCAAGATCGATACGGGAAACTCAAAATCGCTTTCGGTCTTTCCTCGACTCCTGTTGTCTTCGGTGATGCGATCTATTTCCAAATGATCCATGGCGAGGGAAAAGCCGAGTCACAGGAAGCAATGGTCATCTCGCTTGAGAAGACCACGGGAAAAGAGATTTGGCGACGGGATCGTGTCACCGGCGCAAGATCTGAAAACGAACATTCGTACGCTTCTCCAATCCTCTACAATTTTGGCGGCGAAGCCTATTTGATCACCCATGGTGCGGATTACACGATCGCGCACGAATTGAAGGACGGCCGAGAACGATGGCGACTTGGAGGTCTTAACCCGCAAGACGATCCGACTCGCCGTTACCACCCCACGCTTCGCTTTGTCGCCTCGCCGGCGGCGGCCGAGGGGATCATCATCAGCCCCACGGCCAAGAATGGGCCCGTGTTTGCCATACGTCCGGATCAACACGGCGACCTGACGGGCAAGCAGTCGGCCCAGATATGGATGCGGCCACGGAATACGCCTGACGTACCTTCACCATTGATCGCCGGTGGATTGGTCTACCTGTGTCGCGAGAATGGTGTCCTGCAATGTCACGATGCGGCAACCGGCGAAGAGGTTTACACCCAACGCCTTCACGATCGACGTCACCGCGCTTCACCCGTGCTGGCGAATGGGCACATCTATCTGACCGCCCGCGATGGACGCGTCACGGTCGTGAAAGCCGGTCGTAAATTTGAGATCGTCGCGCAAAACGATACGAACGAAGAAACCTCCGCGTCGCTCGCCATCTCCGATGGTACGATTTACCTGCGTACGTTCGAGGCGTTGTGGGCTATTTGCAAACCATAGATAGTAAGGAGGAGATTCATGCTGGGGACATCAAGCCGGCGTCGCTTTCTCGTTGCGTCCACCGCACTAGTCTGTCATGCGGCAGTCAGCACGAAAGCCGACGAGTTACCAAAGTCCCAAATACGAGCAACGGACGGCGATCCAAAAGAACCGGACTGGAAACGTCGCCTGACCATTCGTGTTGGTGTCAAAGACGCCGACTTGAATGGCACCAACGAGAAAGTGATTCAGGCCGCCTGCGACTACGTGACAAGGATGGGCGGCGGCACGGTGCAGATCCTCCCAGGTGTGTACACATTTCGCAACTCCGTCTACCTGCCATCCAATATCCGAATCGTCGGCAGTGGACCAGAGACAATTCTCACCAAGGGCCCGTCCGAGTCGGTCGATCTAACGGCGGATTCCGATTGGTACGATCAGCAGATCAAACTGGCCAAGAGCAGTGCGTTCCGTGTTGGCGACGGCGTTGTCTTGTTCGCAAAAAACCCGCACAACGGAAGCCAGGAAGTAATCAAGCGGACGCTTGTCGCGCAGTCGGGTAACACATTCAAGTTGAACAACGGCCTGCGAAAGAACCTTTGGTTATCCGGTAAACCTCGTTGCGCCTCGGTCTTTCCGCTGTTGACGAGCGAATACACATCAGACGTCGTCATTGAGAATCTTACGATCGATGGCAATGGCAAGGAAAACGAGAATCTCAACGGCAACTATGGAGGATGTATCTTCCTACAAGACTGTAACCGATACACCTTCCGCAACGTCGAGACCCGCAACTACAACGGCGATGGCATCAGCTTCCAAATCTGCCACGACGTTCGTGTTGAAAACTGCCATTCGCACGACAACGCCAATCTTGGCCTGCATCCCGGCTCCGGATCGCAACGACCAGTTATTGTCGGGTCGCGAATGGAAAACAACACGATTGGCTTGTTCTGGTGCTGGGGCGTCAGGTTTGGGCGAGCCGAGAATAACAAGATGATTGGCAACCGCAGCTACGGAATTTCGATCGGACATAATGATACCGACAATGTGATGCGCAACAATCTGGTGAAGAACAGTGGTCAAGTCGGCATTCTGTTCCGTGACGATTCGCGCGGCTTGGACTTCTGGGCCAATCGGAATCTTGTTGAGAACAACAAAATCATCAATAGTGGCGGCGAATCTGGAGTTGCTATCGACATTCGCGGAAAAACGAAGGACATCGCGATCAGCAACAACCAGTTGAGCGAGACGCGCGGTGCCGAGATGCGTGTAGGTATCCGTATCGCAGCTCAAACCGAGCGAATTCGTATTGAAGGCAACGAAGTGACTGGCTTCGCGCAGACGATCGTGCGTGACGCGTAGATGATGGCGTAGATCACCCAACAATGTGTTGCACTGGCTCCGCCACTATTGGGCAGAGCCAGCGCCACACATTGATTGATCCGCATTGCCTTGCAACGAATTACCTTCGCCCCGCGGCTGATTCTTCGACCTTGTCCAATTCCTCTTGGATATGGTTGAGATTCGGGTCGATTTTCAAAATTGACAGATACCACTTCACGGCCTGTGTCGGGTCGCCCCGACCAGCAAACAACCGTGCGAGCAAATGACGAGGTGTGATCGCGTCCGGTCGATATTCGCTGGCCCATTGATACGCCTCGATCGCTCGAACGAATCTGCCTTGGCCCTCCAACGCCTCGGCCAACGCAAGGACAATGTCATAACTTGGCGAGCTGTCAGCGAGGTCCTGAAGAAGTGCAGTAGCGTCACCAAACTCTCCGAGCTTCGTCATCGTGAGGGCGAAATGGTACTTCGATTCGTCATTCAGAGCTCTCGCTTTAAGGGCCGCACGATAGTGATCATTGGCCCGCAGAAAGTCCTCCCCTTGAAAATAGAGGAAAGCGAGTCGCCAGCGAGCTGGCCAATGGTCTGGCTGATGATGTAGCAGTCGCTCCAGTTTTTGGATCGCTGACGGATTTTCGCCACGAGTCGCCTGATAAACGGCGGCGTAAAACAAGGCCTCTGGATCGTCAGGTAAATTGGCCGCTTCCCGCAAGGCAACGGCTTTCAATGCCAGTGGTCCGGCTTCGGATTTCTTGCCGGACCAGCCCAGTACTTGGGCCAAGTTGCGAAGTGACACCGCCTGACTCTCTGCATCATCCGTTTTTTCTACTCGATTTACAACGTCCTTGATCTCGCCAGCACTCCACCGCGGACTTGAGTTTGGAATAGTGCCCATTTGGCGAAGCGCCTCCACCAAAGAAAATGCCAGCAGGCGGTTGGCTGCCACCGTTGGATGGACGTGATCGAGGAACAGTTCGCGACCAAGAACTGAGTGCCCGAACGTATCTTGATTTTCCCCTTCGAGGATTGCCGGAAAATCGATCAACGGTATCTCTCGGGCGACGGCCGTTCGATCAATCATCTGGCGAATCGAGCTGGTCACCCGCAGCGGGCAGACATCCTCGTCGACGGCCCGCTGAAAAGCGTTAGACGCCTCTTCCCAATGATGCAATGAATAGAGTGACCGACCAATTCGATAGTGCAGTTGGGCAAACTGGTCGTCGATGACTTCGGCAGCTCGAAATTCGGCGACTGCCTGTTCGTCTTTTCCATCGTTTTGGTAGGCCGTTCCCAATTCGAAGAGCGTGTTCCATTTCGTCAACTGTTCGCTTGTCAGCCCGTGCCCATGTTGGCTCTTGAATGGCGAGAAGTCCTTCAAGTTTGCAGCTGGAGACACGATCACGACACGCGCTTTGACAGCGTGAGCAGTGTCGATAATCCTGGCCAGGTTGAACGCCAGGTGCCGGAGTACTTGCGGTCGTTGCAACATCGACCGCTCGTAAGACTCCGGTCCAATGGAATGATCCAAAATGGCATCCACTTCGCTCGGCAGAATCGTACGTACATCCTCAGGACCGTTCGAATGCAGCCAAGAACGCAACAGTGAATAACTGCGACTATGAGCAAGTACCCGTCGAAGACCACGCTCACTGGCGGGCATGCTGCGCAGGTCTTGGTAGGTACGTTGTTCGAGGAATTCGTTATGCCCGGTGTAGACCACAAATAGGTCTGGCTGGTAGCGACACAATTCGTCCATCAATGAGGCAACTCGATAACTCGCGTAACTGATCCCGCCAGCGTTGATTACCTCGTAATTTCGACGGCCATCGGCCAACGGCAAAAACTCGCGAAGCCAACCGACGTAGGAGGTTTGGTCGTCGTAAGGTCGTCCATAGGTCGTCGAGCCGCCGAGGCAGAAAATCCGAAAAGAATCTGGGTCCTTTTCGGCGGAAAAGCTCTGCGGGTTGAAGTAGCTCAGGCGATTTTGAGCTGTCGACCTTTGACTTGCACCTGTCGTGGAATCCTGAACAAACAAGGGCGTCGTTGATTCAAAACCGACGAATGGGTCCTCGTTTGTGATCAGCGGTTCCACCCGCAAGACGAACAACATCGCCTCGACCAACAGACATATCATGACGGTCGTCAGGCAGCCGTACCCGGCTTTTTTCCAGCGGGTCATCTTAATACGCGGTCGTCGATTCAAGCCTGTCATTCCCTCCGTACAGATAACAAATCGCGCCAATTCTCTCGTGCTGAAACTCACCGTCCCGGCACAAAATGGTTCGCTATTGTTGTCCGCGACGCCCAGCAATAATAGCACGAAGCGCAAGGCGAGTGAGCCATACGGATGGCAATTCACTCATTTCACGCCGCCGGGTAACCGCACAGGGAAACATAAGAAGGGGAACAGGGATCGGTCGCTGGCACGGCCCCTTTGTGGCTTTCTGTCTTTGTGTGAAAGATGAGATGCTCACACGAAGCGATAAGACTCAAGCGTGACACGGGGTTCGATTCTCGCTACATTGTTGGGCAGTCCGTTCAAGTCTCATGCCGGGTCCCGAGCCCCGCAGGATTACCACATGTTACAAAATTGCGTTTCGCATCGAATTCGAACTATCGCCGCCGTCACGTTCCTTTGCACGATGGGCTCGTCGCTTGTTGCAGCCGAGCCATCTTGGCCATCGTGGCGTGGTCCACATCGAGACGGGATTTCGACGGAAAAAGGGCTGCTCGCGTCATGGCCCGAGGACGGACCCGAATTATTATGGCAAGTCGACGATTTGGGTAGCGGCTTCTCAAGCATCTCGATTGCCGATGGCCGCATCTTTACGATGGGGCAAATTCGCAAGCCGGAACCCGGTGCCTATTTAATTGCATTAAATCTCTCTGATGGCTCGGTACTCTGGAAAACTCGTCTTGGCGGAGGTTCGCCAAATTCAACCCCGACAGTCGACGGAGATCGCGTCTATGCGTTAGATCGTAATGGACATTTGGCCTGCGTTTCGACGAGCAATGGCAATGTTCTTTGGGAAAAAGACTTCTCCTCCGACTTTGGCGGCAAAATGATGTCCGGCTGGGGCTACAGCGAATCACCGTTAGTCGATGGAAATCACCTCATTTGCACGCCGGGCAGCGAACAGGCCGCCATTGCGGCACTCGACAAGATGACGGGAGAAGTGGTTTGGAAGACGTCGGCGACGGACCTTGGTGGCGCTGCCTACTCGTCGGTCGTTGTCAGCAACGCTGGCGGCGTCAAGCAATATGTTCAGTTGATGGGTCGGGGTGTGATTTCGGTGGACGCATCCAGCGGTGAGTTGCTGTGGAGCTACAAACGCGTCGCTAACGGAACAGCGAATATCCCCACACCGATTGTACGAGGCGACTACGTGTTCTGTTCCACCGGCTATGGTTCTGGCGCGGCCCTATTAAAGGTCCAGCCTGGGGCGAAAGACGTGGAAGAGGTCTATTTCCTAAAAGGCAAACAACTTCAAAATCACCACGGTGGAATGATTTTGCTGGGTGATTACTTGTACTGTGGGCATGGCCACAACAGTGGACTGCCGATTTGTATTGAATTCGCAACTGGGGAAATCGTCTGGGGTCCGACCCGAGGTGCCGGCGATGGTTCCGCCGCGGTCGTCTTCGCCGACGGACATCTTTACTTCCGCTACGAGAACGGCAAAGTCGCGTTGGTGGAAGCGACGCCTGACGAATATCGGCTGAAAAGTGAATTCAAAATGGCGACCAACAATGGCAAGAGCTGGCCGCATCCAGTCATTGCGGACGGCAAATTGTACCTACGCGATAAACAGTCGCTGCTGTGTTACGCCATCCGCAAATAATCGAAACTCGACAACCGCATCAAGACGACAATTCGGACGGCCTATTTTCGACGGGGAGACCAGACCGGCTGGATCATTTGTGCGTCGATTTTTTTCCAGGCAGTCAACAGTTCTTCGACTTTGGTCGGATTCTGTTCGGCCAGGTTGTTGGACTCACTGATGTCTCGACTCAAGTCGTACAGCTCCCACTGTTCAACTTTGCCTCGGCGCGGGTTTCGCAGCAGCTTCCAATCACCGAGTCGAATGGCCGTCCGACTCCCCAACCTCCAGAAAAGCTCCTCGTGTGGGCGCTTTGATTTTGCCGTTCCGTTGAGATAGGGAATGAGGTTTGTGCCGTCGTATGTTCTATTTTTGGGCAAATTTGTGCCAGCCAACTCGGTCGCTGTGGCAAACACATCCAACGAGATCACCGGCTGTCGGTAGACCATCTTTTCGGGCAAGTGTCCTTTCCACTGCAGTAGGAAGGGGACGCGAATGCCGCCTTCGTAGACGCTTCCCTTGCCGTCGCGAAGTGGCAGGTTGCTAGAAGTGAGTTCTCTCGTTGGCCCGCCGTTATCACTGATGAAAAAAATGAGCGTGTTCTCTTCCAGGTCTTCGTCGCGGATCTTTGCTAACACCGCGCCGACGCTGTCATCGAGATTGGCCAACATTGCAGCGAAAATACGTCGTTGCACATCGTCGATGTGGGAAAACTTGACCATGTAACGGTCGGCCGCCTGCAGCGGACTGTGGACAGCGTTGTAGGCCAGACACAGAAAGAACGGCTTATCAGAATTTCGACCGACAAAATCGACCGCCTCGCGAGTCAGCGCGTCGGTCAAATAAAGTGGTTCCTCGACTGGTTGTCCGCCACGATAGATCGGGTTGTCTGCGTCATAGTCCGGTTCGGTAGAACCCATGTGTGTCGAGAATATGAGTTTGCCATCTGCGGCGGTCCACCGTCCCCGCCCGCCACCGGGCAAGACGCGACGCCTCAGCCAAGTTGTCGCATTCGAGTACGGAGGCGGAACGTAGTAGTGTCCTTCATGTAAGAATCCGAAAAACTCGTCAAAGCCGCGACGGATCGGATTGTATTTCGCCGTTCCGCCGAGGTGCCATTTTCCGATCAAACCAGTGACATAGCCTGAGTCGACAAGCACATCCGCCAACGTCTTCTCGCCGATCGGCAAACCGGCGTCGAGGTCTTCGTTGAAAGCGCCGGTCGGATTGTATTCATGGCCGAACCTCGTTTGGTATCGCCCCGTCAGTAACCCGGCACGTGACGCACTGCAAAAAGCAGCCGTCACATACCCTTGAGAAAAACGGACGCCATTGGCGGCAATTGAGTCGATGTTTGGCGTCGGGATTTGTGGGTTCCCCTGGCAACCCAGCTCCCCATAGCCGAGGTCATCGGCAATCAACAGGACTATATTGGGAAGATCGGCTTCCGCACGACACATATTGCCATCTGTCTGCCAAATGCAAAGGATGAAAAACAAAAACAAAACCACGCTTGTACTGCTGGCATGACTTATGCCAAACTTTGTCTTCCAAACGCGTTTGGTATCCACAAGTTTGCACATGATGTATCCTCCAGACGTCCCACTATTCTCTCGACCACTGCGTCCAACTGACGACTAACAACTGTAGACTGACAACGAACACTTGGCGAGTGCCTCACGTCATGGCGACACCTGACGAACTCCGAGCCCTTTCGACCACATTGACGGGCGAGCTTCATACGGGCGACCTAATGAGGAAGGTCTATTCGACGGATGCGTCGATATACCAGCAACTTCCCCTGGCAGTAGCCATACCGGCCCACAAGTCGGACCTGCGAGTGCTCATCAAGTTCGCCAACCAGCATGGTATAGGGCTCATCCCGCGAACGGCTGGAACCTCGCTTGCGGGACAAGTCGTGGGCTCAGGCATTGTCGTGGACGTTTCGCGGACATTTACCGAGATTCTGGAGATAAATCCCGTCGAAGGTTGGGTGCGCTGTCAACCTGGCGTGATTCGAAATGAGTTGAACATGGCTCTCGAATCGCACGGTCTGTTGTTTGGCCCAGAGACGTCGACTCAAAACCGAGCCATGCTGGGAGGCATGTTGGGCAACAATTCTTGCGGTTCAAACTCGGTAAAGTATGGCAGTGTGCGAGACCACATCCTCCAGGTAACCGCCTTGCTCTCGGACGGGTCTGAGGCGGTGTTCGGCCCGCTTTCGGCGGAGGAATTTGTGGCGAAGTGCAACGGCCCCGACGGACTGGAAACGCAGATCTATCGGGACGTGTACGATCTCCTTGCCGACTCGGAAGTTCGCCATGAAATCGTTGAACAGTTCCCCAAACCAACGATTCCACGACGCAATACCGGATACGCTCTCGATTTATTAATGGATGCGACATGTTTCGACGCAACGTCCTCACACCCATTTAATTTTGGAAAACTGATCGCTGGTAGCGAAGGCACACTCTGCCTCGTGACGGAGATGAAACTGCATTGCGACCGTTTGCCACCTGCGGAAAGCGGCCTGTTGTGCGCGCACTTCGAGACGGTAAACGAGGCACTTCGAGCAACTCAGATTGCCGTTGGGTTCGACTGTTTTGCATGTGAACTGATCGACAAATACATTCTAGATTGCACAAAACGCAGCCTTGAGCATCGAGAGAACCGCTTCTTCCTAGAAGGCGATCCAGGTGCTGTATTAGTCATTGAGATTCGCGGCAAGAGCCAAGACGAGGTCCTGACGGTCACGAATCAAATCGAGGCTTCCTTCCGAGACAACGGTCTGGGAAACGCTTTCCCCGTACTGTTCGGCGACGATGCCATCAAAGTATGGAATCTCCGCAAGGCGGGACTGGGGCTACTCTCCAACGTGCCGGGCGACGACAAACCCACGTCAGTCGTGGAAGACACGGCGGTCGATGTGAGCGACCTACCAGAGTACATCGCCGAGTTCAATCGTCAACTCGATGAACAGCTCGGCTTGGACTGCGTGCATTACGCGCATGCGGGATCCGGCGAAATTCACCTCCGTCCTGTCCTGAATCTAAAAACCGAGTCGGGTCATCGGAAGTTCCGCCAAGTCGCCGAGATGATCGCAGACCTGGTGAAGAAATACCGGGGTTCACTATCAGGTGAACACGGTGATGGCCGTTTGCGTGGAGAGTTCTTGCGTCGGATGATAGGCGAAAAAAACTATCGGCTTGTGGAACGAGTGAAACGAAGCTGGGACCCGAACAGTATTTTCAATCCCGGCAAGATTGTTAACACGCCGCCAATGGACAGCCAACTTCGTTTTGCGCCGAGCCAAACGACGCCCGAGATTGAGACCGTTTTTGATTGGTCAGCTACGAATGGTGTCGTCCGTGCGGCCGAGCAGTGCAACGGTTCGGGCGATTGTCGCAAGACCCATCTTTCCGGCGGAACGATGTGTCCGAGCTACATGGCGACGCGGAACGAGAAAGATACAACCCGCGCACGCGCCAACATGCTGCGGAACGTACTGACAGGATCGACGAAGGACAACCCGTTCGATAGCGAAGAACTAAAAGACATCCTCGACTTGTGCCTTTCCTGTAAGGGCTGCAAGAAGGAATGCCCGTCGAGCGTCGACATGGCAAAACTAAAGGCCGAGTTTCAGCAACATTATTACGATGCCCATGGAATTCCGTTCCGCACGCGATTGATTGGCAATTTCAATCGCAGCCAACGCATCGCCTCGTGGGCCCCCTGGCTTTGGAATCTCTTGTTCGGCACTGCGCCCGTACGACGCTTGCTCAACCGCATGATTGGCTTTCACGCGGATCGGACGATTCCGCTCCTTAGCCGGCAGACACTGAGACGTTGGTTTTCCCAACACAAATCGCCGGCTGAAGCTGGTTCCCGCGGCGAAGTCCTTTTCTTCTGTGATGAGTTTACCAACTATATTGACGTCGAGATTGGTAAAACGGCGGTGAAACTATTGGAGCAATTGGGATACAAAGTCACCATGCCCGATCACGGTGAAAGTGGGCGATCCTGGCTCTCAAAGGGACTGGTCCGTCAGGCCAGACAACGCATTGGACGCAACGTTGAGCTCTTAGGAAAAGAGGTCACAGCTAACAGGCCGTTGATTGGAATCGAGCCGTCCGCCATTCTGACATTCCGCGACGAAGCGCTCGAGCTCTTCGAGGAACCGCTGAAGTCGGTTGCGCACCGCATGGCGCCACACTGTTTGATGCTGGAAGAGTTCATCGTCCAAGAAATGAACGCCGGACGACTTACACCGGACTTGTTTACCGCGGAAACACGTCAGATCCGTTTGCACGGCCATTGTTTCCAGAAAGCGCTCGTCGGAGTTAACGCATCACTCACTGCCCTCAGTCTGCCCGTCAACTACCAGGTTTCGACCATCCCCAGTGGTTGCTGCGGTATGGCGGGGTCGTTTGGATACGAACGTGAACACTACCAACTGTCGATGGATATTGCCGAATTAGTACTCTTGCCTGCTGTCCGCAATGCGGTCGACGAAGTTGTCGCTGCTCCTGGTACATCGTGTCGGCATCAGATTCACGACGGTACGGGAAAGAGAGCGCGGCATCCAGCAGAAATTCTCTTTGAGGCGCTGAAGTAGTGAAGTGCCAGCGAAACCCAGTGCGTGAACGAGCGAGAAACTGCAACGCCGAATCAATAGTGCGGCGGCCGCTCATTCGGTGGCAGCTCGCGCGATTCATGGTTTGTGATCAACCACTCGATTTTCTCGGTCTGGCGCAGAATCTGCAGGTTGAGTCGATCGAGTTCCCGTCGCATCTCAACAACGGTCTCATTGAGTTGGCCAATCACATCGTCCTGGTGGGCCAACAGCGATTCGACTTGCGTCAAACGGTCAACGGGATCTTGGTTTATTTCCGACATCGTTGTGCCAACGGAGATCGCTCGAAGGAGAAAAGTGAGACGCAATCGGTGCCAATCGGAATTTTTTTTGGGCAGTGGTTGTCGGCTAGACTAGGCTCTGTTTCCCTCCCGTCAACCGTCCACGACGACTCAACCTGACCCACGCCCTGAAAATCTCTTGGTATGCCGATTTGAAAAATAGCAAGAACTGCGATAGCTTGGTGATGCCGCGGAGAAACGCGGAAACCAGGAACCGCTCCCAGAGTGATTAATTTTCAAGGAACATATCCCAATTCAAGAAGAGGAGTTTTTGATGGCTCAACGAACGAATCGACGTCGATTCATACAGACAACGGCGGCTGCCGGTGTCGGATTTTGGGCAGGTGGCGGTGTCAGCCCACGCCCCAGCCGTGCAGCAATTGACGAAATCAGTTTCGCCTGCATTGGTGTCGG
>LWDU01037729.1_pt2 | contig 11760 bp, 11 predicted proteins | sample 727161 | NCBI WGS metagenome assembly LWDU01 (sample SAMN04566230, study PRJNA314399) | hydrothermal vent metagenome | isolation source: deep sea hydrothermal plume seawater | place: Mexico: Gulf of California, Guaymas Basin | collected 2004-07-11 | reverse complement strand
ACTCCCGCTCGTTCTCCGTTTCGATCTCGTGCTCGTTCACGTCCTCCGTCCGCGTCTGCACGCGGTCGAAGGCAGCGGCGTCCTTTTTCAGCGCCTCATCGGGCGCCTCGTCTTCCAGGAAGAACGTGCCGGCCTGGGGCGGGTCCTCGGCGGAGACGTCCTCCTCCGGGAGATCGGCATCGGGACGGTCGGCGTCGGTCGGTCGGTCAGACATGGCGTTGGGAGTGGCGGTCGGATCTAACGGCCCCGCGCCCGACGGGTTCTTCGAGAGCGCCGTAGACCCGAACCGCCCGCCCCGGCACAGAGCCAGAGCGGGCGGCCGCGCGCTGGCGGCGAGCGCCAGCAGGAACGGGAGCGCGCTTACTTGACGAAGAGCATCTCGCGGTAGGTCGGCAGCGGCCAGAGGTCGGCCGGAACGGCCTGCTCGATCTCGTCGCACGCGGCGCGGACCTTCGCGAGAGCCGGGATCACGTGGTCCTTCATCGCCACGTCCTCGGCCTCGGCCTTGTGCGCCTTCGCGAGGGCCTTGTCCAGCGCCTTGATCGCCTTCGTGAGGCCGTTGACCTCCTTCACGACGACGCTGGCGACCTCCTTCGTGCCAGAGACATCCAGGCCGAGGTCCTCCACGCTTTCCGCGGCCTCGCCGAGCTCGGAGAGGTAGCGGACGGCGGCGGGCAGCACGAGCGTCCGCGCGAGGTTGCCGGTCGTGGCGGCCTCGATGTTGAGCTGGAGCGCGTACTGCTCCGTGAGGATCTCCTTCCGGCTCTCCAGCTCGGCCTCGGAGAGCACGTCGTAGCTGGAGAACACGTCCACGTTCTTCTCGTCCGTGAGCGTCGCCAGCGCGTCGGGCGTGGTCTTGAGGTTGAGCAGCCCGCGCTCGGCGGCCTCGTCCTGCCACTCCTGCGAGTAGCCGTCGCCGTTGAAGACGACCGCCTTGTGCTCGCGGATGGCGTCCGCGATGACGGACTGGGCGGCCTCCATCAGCGCCTTCTTGCTCTTCTTCTTGCCCATCTTCGCCTCCATCTTGGACACGAGGTCGTCGATGGCCTGCGCCGCGATGGTGTTGAGGACCGTGAGCGGGAACGAGATGGACTGGCTGGAGCCGACCGCGCGGAACTCGAACTTGTTGCCGGTGAAGGCGAACGGCGAGGTCCGGTTGCGGTCGCCGGCGTGGCGCGGGAGCGTCGGGAGGACGGGCGTCCCCAGCCCGAGGAGGCCGGAGGACTTGCTCTCGGTCGCCTTGCCCGCCTCGGCGATCTGGTCGAAGACGTGCGCCAGCTGGTCGCCGAGGAAGACGGAGATGATCGCCGGCGGCGCCTCGTTCGCGCCGAGCCGGTGGTCGTTGGCCGCCGTCGCGATGCTCGCGCGGAGGAGGTCCTGGTGCTTGTGGACGGCCTGGATGACGGCCGTGCAGAAGAACAGGAAGAGGAGGTTCTCGTGCGGGGTGTCGCCCGGCTCCAGCAGGTTGAGCCCGGTGTCCGTGGACATGGACCAGTTGACGTGCTTGCCGGAGCCGTTGACGCCCGCGAACGGCTTCTCGTGGAGCAGGCACACCAGCCCGAAGCGCGGCGCCAGCCGCTGCAGCGTCATCATGACGATCTGCTGGTGGTCCGCGGCCACGTTCGCGTTCTCGAAGATGGGCGCGAACTCGTACTGGCCCGGCGCCACCTCGTTGTGCCGCGTGGCCACGGGCACGCCGAGCTTGTAGAGCTCCACCTCGGCCGCGTTCATGAACGCCATGACGCGCTCCGGGATGGACCCGAAGTAGTGGTCGTCCAGCTCCTGCCCGCGCGGCGGCTTCGCGCCGATGAGCGTGCGGCCGGAGGTGGCGAGATCCGGGCGCTCGTGGTAGAACGCCTCGTCGATGAGGAAGAACTCCTGCTCCGAGCCGCAGGTGGCGTAGACCCGGGCCACCTTCTCATCGAAGAGCGCGAGGGCGCGCTTGGCCTGCGTGTTCAGCGCCTCCATGGAGCGGAGGAGCGGGATCTTGTGGTCCAGCGCCTCTCCCGTCCAGCTGGCGAAGGCCGTCGGGATGCAGAGGGTGGCGGAGCCATTGTGCTCCACGAGGAAGGCCGGGCTCGTGGGGTCATACGCCGTGTAGCCGCGGGCCTCGAAGGTGGCGCGGAGGCCGCCCCCCGGGAACGAAGACGCATCGGGCTCGCCCTGGATGAGGTTCTTGCCGCTGAACTCGGAGACGGCGCCGCCGCCCGCGTTCGGGGTGATGAACGAGTCGTGCTTCTCCGCGGTGCGGCCGGTGAGCGGCTGGAACCAGTGCGTGTAGTGGGTGGCGCCGCGCTCCACGGCCCACTCCTTCATCGCGAGGGCCACCGCATCGGCGACGGTCTCGTCGAAGGGCTCCCCCTTGTCGATGGTGGCGAGGAGCCGCTTGTAGACCGCCTTCGGGAGGCGGCTCTTCATCTCAGCGAGACCGAACGTGTTCGAGCCGAAGAGCTTTTCGACGTCCATGGGTTTGGTGGCGTGGCCGTTGCCGTTGAGAGCGGGGCGGGCGAGGGAGGTCGGCATGGGGTGGAGAAGAAGCCTGCGGGGGCGTCCGCCAGTCGGGGGCGAAGAGGCGAGCGGCCACTGGCGGCTGGCGGCTCGCCTGGGGGTCAGTCGGTGGGCGCGAGCGTCATGGGCTCGGCGCGGAGGTAGCGCGTCTCTTTGAGCGTGGAGAGCACGAGGCTGGTCTCGGTCCCGCGGACGCCGGGGAGCGCCTGCAGCGCGCCGAGGAGTTGTTCGAGAGCGGCGGTGTTTGCCACGCGCACCTTGAGGAGGTGGGAGCCGCCACCCGTGACGGAGTGGAGCTCCAGAACCTCGTCCATCGCGGTCACCGCCTCGATAAAGGCGGGGTAATGCTCGCTCCCGCGGGAGCGGACGCGGACGTACGCGGTGATGTCGCGGCCGAGCCGCTTCGCGTCCACGACGGCGTGGTAGCCCGTGATGACGCCTCGCGCCTCCAGCTTCCGCATCCGCTCGCTCACGCTCGGGATGGAGAGGCCGACGGCCTCCGCGATCTCGGTCCGCTTGATGCGGCCTCGCGTCTGGAGGAGGTGGAGGATCTGGGCGTCGGTGTCGTCGATTCGGTCCACGGCGGCGTTTGTGAGATCGGATGCCAGACTAGCGCCAAGAGAGAAGGCACACAACCCGGGCCACCTAGCTTTTTTAAGCACTGCGCTCATTTCACATTCACTCCGTTCGCGGCATCCGCTGCAACCCTGCGCAGGGCGCCCTCGTGGACTCTGCCCTCCTCCCCTTTCTCGACATGAAGTCCCCCGGCACCGCCGCCGTCCTCAGCGCCCTCATTCCCGGCCTCGGCCAGCTCTACAACGGCACCTTCTGGCGCGGCATCGTCTGGCTCGTCCTCACGCCCGGGCTGTGGATCGGGACGGGCGGGCTCCTGGGCTGGATCTGCCACGTGGTCTCCGCGTGGACGGCCCACTCGTACGCGAAGAAGCACCCGACCGGGGGCTGACGCCTGCGCCTCGCGCCCGTAGTTTCCGGCCCGCTGGCGGTCCCTCCGGCCGAGCCCCGCGCTCGCCGACGCCCGCCGCCAGCGCGCGGGTCTCCCCGCACCGGGCCTGTAGCTCAGTTGGTTAGAGCAGTCGACTCATAATCGATCGGTCGCGGGTTCAAGCCCCGCCGGGCCCACCCACAGCCGGCTACCGCCGCCGCTACCGGGGCGCGAGGACGCCCTGGACGCCGCCGCGCTCGCCGGTCCGCCGCTGCATGGCCTCGGAGAGCATGAGCAGCTCGGCCACGTTCTCCATCGTGAGGACGCCCACGAGGCGGCCGCCGCGCTCCACCGGCAGGAGGGCGCACTCGTCGGCCTGGAGCTTTTCCAGCGCGGCGTCTAGCATGGAGGTGGCCTCCACGGCCTCGCAGGCGGGCGCCATCGCGTCTACCACGCGGGTGTCCGGTCCGCCTTCGGCGAGGGCCTGCACGAGCCGCTTGCGCGTGAGGACGCCCATGAGCCGGCCGTCCACGCCGAGAACCGGGAACTCCTGCTCGCTCCCGGCCATGAGCCGCTCGGCGGCCTCGCGCACGTTCGCGCCCGGCCCCAGCGTGGTGAACTCCGTCAGCATGGCCTGGCTGACGGGGAGGCCGCGGATCGCGAGACGCATGGTGGTAGCGGTGGCCTCCTGCTGCGCGCCCACGAACACGAAGAAGGCGATGATGAGGAGGAAGATGCCGCCACCCATCAGCCCCCAGGCAGCGAACCCGAAGGCGAGCACCTGCCCCACGCCCGCCGCGATCCGGGTGGCGCGGACGTACGGCATGCTGGTGGCGAGGAGCGCGCGGAGCACGCGGCCGCCGTCCATGGGGAAGGCGGGGATGAGGTTGAAGACGACCAGGACCACGTTGATCCAGAAGAGGTCGGACCAGAAGCTGCCGTCTGCGCTGAGGAGGTTGACCGTGTCGATCGGTGCCAGCCCCGCCCCGCTGGCGGCCAGCCCGAGGAAGAGCAGCGCCGCGATGGCGACGTTGACGAGCGGCCCCGCGATGGCGACCGCCAGCTCCTCGGCCGGCTTCTCCGGCATCCGCTCCAGCCGCGCCACCCCGCCGATGGGGTAGAGCGTGATGTCCCTCGTCGGCACGTTGAAGCGGCGGGCGGTCAGCGCGTGCCCGTACTCGTGGAGCACGACGCACGCGAACGTGGCGAGCACGAGGCCCATCGCGCCGAGGGACGCCGCGACGGGCTCCCCGTTGGCGACGTAGACGCCGGCCACGTAGACGAACAGCAGCGCGAACGTCCAGTGGACGAGGAGGTCGATGCCGAAAAAGCGGCCGAGGCGGAGGGAGGAGCCCATCGGGCGTGGCGGGGAAGGGGGCCGGTGGTACGGCGGGCGCGGCCTCCGGTTCGCGCCGGGCGGGCTAGCGGATCAGCGTCGCGCGGGCGCTCGCGGTGCCCTCCGCCGTCCGGACGCGGAGCGTGTACACGCCGGGCGCGAGGCCGCGCACGTCCATCTCCACGCGGCCATCGCCGCTCCCCATCCGCGCCGTCCGCTGGCGGACCGCCCGGCCGAGCGCGTCCAGCAACGTGGCGTGGACCTCGCCGGGCTCGGAGAGGCGGAGCGTCGCCGCCAGCCGGTCACGGACGGGGTTGGGCGCGAGGCGGAGGCGAAGCGCGTCGGCAGGGCCGGGTTCCGTGGACGGGAGGAAATACGCCTCGAGACGAATCGCGTCCACGTTGACGAACGTCGCGCCCGGTCCCGACGTGGCCTCGGCCGTAACCGCGATGGAGTCGACGGAGATGATCCAATCCGATACGGCGTTCCACTGCCCAGCCGTGCTCGGGTCGCTCTGGTCCACGCGGAACGTATCGACGACGGCACCCCCGAAGTAGGCGACGAACGGCGTGTCCGTTGCGCGGTTGGACGCCGGTACCCACCACGCCTCAACGGAGTAGGAGTACGGCCCGCCCGCCAAGCCCTGAGGCACGAACACGGCCCGTCCCTCTGTGCCAACCTCTAGCAGGCGCGAGCGGGTGGACCCGAAGTACGGGCCGTTCGCGCTCTCGAACCACGCGCCCTCTTCGCGATAGCCCGAGAGGGGGTCGCCCGTGTCGTAGACCAGCCCTTCCGCGCTCTGGTGCGGCACGATCATCAGCGCAGAGGCCACCGGCCGGGACGTCCTGTAGAGAGGCAGGTCTCCCACGATGAGGTTCGTGGAGCCGCCTCCATCCAGGTTGACGGCCTCCACGGCGCCGAGGCTGACCATCACCTCCGCCAGCTGGCGGAGCGTAAGGCCGGGGGCCTCCGCCGCCGCGAGGATGAGCATGTTCCCTTGCAGATCGCGCCCCACCGCTGTCCGGGCGCGGGCGGAGGTCGTGTCCACGCCCGAGCCGCCGAAGAAGACCTCGGCCTCCCACGTCAGGCGCACCTGGCCGTTCTCCACCAGCACCGGCCCGCCACCGATCGCCGTCTGTACGTCCCACGGACGAGCCCCTGCCGGGAAGCTGGCGGTCGGCCTCGGCTCAGGCGTCTCCCCCTCCTCGTTCGCGTTCGGCACGTCGTAGGCCATCTGCACGCCGTCCACGTCGTAGACCCACGCCACATCGAGGGACTGGCCGGTGGTAAGCCCAAAGGCGCCGCGCGTGGGGTAGTAGGTCTGGCCGTTTCTCGTAAGCGCCCCGATGTTCGAGGACACGGCCTGCCCGCCCTCCAGCACCAGACTGTACGACTGGTCGCCGCCGAAGTAGCCTCCGTTCAGCGTCACGAGCGCCCCCATTCGGGCGGCGAACGACGAGACCGTCTCCGTCCCGTTGGGCGAGAGCTCCGCCAAGAGCCGCAGCGAAGGGTCCGAGAGATCGGCGCGGACGTACCACGCGGCAGCGCCGGGCGTCGTGGTCTCGTACGCGCGGATGGTGCTGGGGAGGTTCGCGTTGGCGTCCTCACGAGGCGCCCACTCCGTCGGGACCTGCGCCGAGGCGGCGGACGAGAGGAGCAGAACGAGGGCGAGTGCGTAGCGGAGCGGCATCGGCGACGGGAGAGGGGATAGCCAGGATACGGGCAGCCGATCATCGCGCAGGGCAGCGGAACCGTTCCGCTGCCGGCGGCGCATCAGCCACGCCCTTCTCCCCTCTCCTCCGTGCTCGATCTCCTCCAGTGGCCCGCCATGGCCGTCACCGTCGGCGCCGGGTGGCTCGTCGCGTCCGATCTCCAGCCCCGTCGTCTGTGGGGCTTCGCGCTCTTTCTCGTCTCGAACGTGCTCTGGGTGGCCTGGGGCGTGCACGCGGCCGCATGGGCGCTCGTGGTGCTCCAGGGCTTCCTCGCCGTCACGAACGTGCGGGGCGTAGCGGACAACCGCGCGGCCTCCGGATAGCCCGACCCGCTGGCGGTCACCGTCAGCGACGAAACGGCGGCACACGAGGTAGGGGCGCCTACGAGTCGCGAGGACGCACGCCCCGGGATGGCTCAGAGATGGCCTCGCGGCTCTCGCTTGGAGGGACGGAGATTTCCCGGTACCCTCCGGGACTCCAGCCCCACCGCTATGGACCTCTCCGCCATCAACTGGATCGCCGTGTTCGTTGCCACGGGCGCCGCCTTCGCACTGGGCGCCGTCTGGTACGGCCCCCTCCTGTTCGGCACGCGTTGGCAGGCGCTCGTCGGGCTGACCGACGAGTCCATCCAGAACGCCAACATGGGCGCGATCTACGGCGGCGCGTTCGTGCTGCAGGCCATCGCCGTGATCGTGCTCTCGCTCCTGATCGGTCCGGAGGCCACGATGGGCGAGGGCGCGCTGACCGGGCTCGGCGTGGGCGCCGCGTGGGTGGCGACGGCGCTCGGCGTGACGTACCTGTTCTCGCAGAAGCCCTTCGCGCTCTACCTCATCGATGCGGGCTACCACGTGGCCTACTACACCATCGCGGGGATGGTGATCGGCGCGTTCTGATCGCGTGCACCTCGCCGGACTGGACTGCGCCACGCAGCCTCGGAAGACCGGGCTCGCTCTCGCCTCGCTGGCGGGGGAGCGCCTGACCGTCTACGAGGCCCGGGTCGCGGTTTCTCGTGAGGACACCGCGCGGCGGCTGGCGGCGTGGCTCGGCGGCTCGCCGGACGCGGTCCTCGCGCTGGACGCTCCCCTCGGCTGGCCTGCGCCCATGGCAGACGCCCTCTCCGACCACGCGGCGGGCCGCCCCCTCTCGCCCTCGCCCGACGCGATGTTCCACCGCCGGACGGATCGCGCGGTCTGGGCAGCGACCGGCAAGAAGCCCCTGGAGGTCGGCGCGGGATGGTTGGCGCGGACCGCCCACGCCGCTCTCGCCTCTCTCGGGGACGTCCGCCAGCGGCTGGCGTTCGAGATGGGCTGGACACCGGGCGCCGTATCCGGACGGCAGGCGCTGGAGGTCTACCCCGCCGCCACGCTCCTCTCGCGGGGCCTCTCCACCGCCGGTTACAAACGCGACGACGCGACGGACCGCCGGGCCGAGATCGTGGACGCGCTGACGGCACCGGACGCCGTCCCACGCCTCGTCCTGGACATCTCCGTCCGAGAGGCCTGCATCGAGACGGACCACGTGCTGGACGCTGTCCTCTGCTGCCTCGCCGCCGCGGATTACGCCCGCGGCGACGTGCTGACGCCGGAGGCCGCAGGCGTCGCGCCCGAAACCGTCCGGCGCGAGGGGTGGATCTGGTTCCGCCCCCCGCAGGGTCTCGCTACGCCGGGACGGCCGTCTCCAGCGTGAGCACCTCGTCTACGGGCTGGTAGCGCTCGCCGTAGAACTCCTCGTCGCGCCACGTGTGGACGTGTTCGTAGGTCGCGCGCATGTGCTCGTAGACCTCCTCTTCCGAGGTCTCGCCGTCGGGCGCCCAGTAGAGGATCTCCAGTTCGTTGACCTCGCGCGTGGCGAGGGAGCGGCGGCGGTACCGCACGGACTCCGCGTGCTGGAAGCCCTCGCGCTCGTAGAACCGGTGGCGCTTGATGGTGTCCGTGTCCTCGTAATCGGCGGGCTCCACCTCCAGGAGGATCGGCTTGTTCTTGGCCTTGAGGCGGTCGAGCAGCGTCGCGCCGAGGCCCTTGCCGCGGGCGGACGCCTGCACGAGGAGGTAGTCCACGAAGACGAAGTCCTCCCCTTCCACGTAGAGCAGCACGTGGTTGTCCCCGCTCTTCGAGAAGCGTCTCGATGTGCTCGCGGGACTTCATTTCCTCGACGGGGAAATAGAGATTGAGGGCGTCGTACCAGTGCATGTAGCGGTGGGGGAGCGAAGGGGCCCTAGAGCCTACCGGGCTGAGCCGGGTCGGTTGTGCGTTCCGCGCGAGGGCTCTGTGAACGCCCGGGCAAACCCCGCCCCGCTGGCGGACGTACCCGGCGGGAGCTTCCGCCAGCCCCTCATGCGCCGCCCGTTCCTCACCGCCCGCTGGGAGCACCTCCTGCTCCTCAACTACGCCGTCCCGCGCGAGGTGCTCGCGCCGCGCGTCCCCGCCGGCACCACGCTGGACCTCTGGCAGGGCGAGGCACTCGTGAGCGTCGTGGGGTTCATGATGCGGGACGTGCGGGTGCTGGGCGTGCCCGTCCCCTTCCACCGGACCTTCGAGGAGGTCAACCTCCGCTTCTACGTCCTCCGCGAGACGCCCGAGGGCGGGGTGCGGCGCGGCGTCGCGTTCGTGCGGGAGTTGGTGCCGCGGCGGGCCATCGCGGCCGTTGCGCGATGGGCGTACAACGAGCCGTACACCGCCGTCCCGATGGACCACGCCCTCGCGCTCTCCTCCGAGCAGGGCGGCACCGTCGCGTACGGCTGGCGGCACGAGGGCGTGGACTTCGCGCTCCGCGCCGAGGCCCGGGGCTCCGCCGGCCCGAGCGCGCCCGGCTCCGAGGCCGAGTTCATCACGGAGCACTACTGGGGCTACACCCGGCAGCGCGACGGGGGGACCGTGGAGTACGAAGTGACGCACCCACGCTGGGACGTGTGGGACGTGCCCGGCGCCACGCTCTCGGGCGACGTCTCGCGCCTCTACGGCCCCGAGTTCGCGGACGCCCTCGCGGCTCCGCCCCGCTCGGCGTTCCTCGCCGTGGGCAGCGAGGTGGCCGTATCGCCCGGCCGGCGGATCCTCTGATCGGCGGGAGCGGCCGTCAGGGCGGGGCGCGTGATCCGCCTGCGGGCGGGGCATCGCACGGAGGGCGGATCCCCTTCCCCTGTTGCCATGCCCCGTCTGTTTCTCCTCCTCGCCGCGCTGGCGTTCGCCGCCACCGGCGCCCACGCCCAGAGCCTCACCGCCTACCCCAACCCGTACGCGGGCGGCCCCTTCACCGTCGTCGCAAACGAGGCGGGTGCCGCGTTCGAACTCGTCGATCTCCTCGGCCGCCAGCTGGACCCGCGCCAGACGCTCGCGCCCGGCGCCTACCTCTGGCGTCTCCGCTACGCCGACGGATCCCGCTCCCCCGCGCGCCGCCTGACCACGCTCACGCCCGGCCCGCTCTCTGTCCACCTGATCGCAGAGACCGACCGACTGGCGGCGCCTCTCCCCGAGACCTCGCGCACGCTCACCGCCAGCGCGAAGGCGACGGACTGCTCGCCCGCGCCCGGCGGCGCCCTGTTCGGCGGTGCCTACCACGCCCCCACGTCCGGCGCCGTCTTGTCCGGCGGCACCACCCTGAGAGTGCAACGCGCGGAGGGCGCCGCGTTCCAGACGTGCGTGCCCGGGCTCCCCGGCGTCGGCGTCGCGTTCCCCGCGGGCCAGAGCCCATTCACCGGCTCCGACACGGAGCTCCGGCTCGAGTTCTCCGGCACGATGGGCGATGACGCCGCCTCGGGCGCGTTCCTCCTGGAGCGGAGCGACTCGGGCACGAGCGCCACCATCAGCGGCGGCTTCGACCCGAGCGTGGACCGCCTCGCGGAGGTGATCCGCTTCGACGCCGATGGCCAGCCCCTCGTCGTGGCCTCAGCCACCATCCCCGCTGGGGTTCCGCTCTCCGAGCCCTGGGTCTCCGCCTCCCTCGTCGTCGATTTTCAGTTGATGGGCACCGCGACCGTGGGACGCGAAGGCCCTGCCGAGAAGCGAGGCGCCCCCGGCGGAACGGTCGGCACCCTGTTCTCCTTCCGTGCGGGCGCCCCCCTCTCGTTCCAGCTCCCGGGCCAGCCCGCTGTGGAGGGCGATGCCGTCGCGCTGACAGCCGCGATCGACGGCGTCCTCGCGCTCGACGCGGTATCGATGGACGCGAGCGCATCGGTGTTCGAGGTGGACGCGCTCGGCTTTGTCGCTTATGGTGCAGAAACCAGCCTCTTCTCCGCAGCGCCGCCCGCCGATCAGGCGCCCGCCTGGGTGCAGATGCAGACCCCCGAGGGCCTCTTCGCCACCGGTCCCAACACCGGCCTCCGGCTCGCGTGCGGCGATGGCGAGGCGTGCACGGAATACGCCGCCGAGGTCTCCCCCCGCTTCGCCACGTGGGGGAGTTCGTCCTCGACCCTCGCGCCGGCGTCTCTCCTCTCCCCGCCCACGGCGGCCGAGATCCACGGCGGCCCCTTCGAGAGCGCCCCGGGCCGCGGCCTTCTCACCGCCCGCCACGACCGGTTCCGGACCACCCTGGACTACTACGTCATCACGCTCGAGAGGGCGGCCCCGACCCCGCCGGTCCAGCGTACGGCCTCGGTCTCCTTCGGCAAGCCCCGCCTGAACAAGACCACGCTTCGCATGGAAGAGGAGTGCGCCGACGAGCTGGCGGCGGCGCCCTGCGAGCCCTCGTTCACGCAGTTCGAGCTCCGCTACATCCAGGATGGCGCGGTCCGGTTGAGGAAGACGCTGCCCGCCGGGCGCGACGTGACCGTCAAGGCCCGTCTCGAGATCCTCGATGCACTCGCGACGAGCGACGCGAGTGGCCCCGTCCTCCGCTACGCCATCTCGTACCGCGGGGGTGAGGAGTTCGTCGAGTTCGCGCCGATCGTGGACGCCCCCACGGAGAGCGGGTTCGCCTACGGCAAGATCACGTGGACCTACTCCGCGCCGTGGACGCTCGGGTTCGCGAGTACGGCCGGTGCTAGCCCGTCATCCGTCACCGCCCCGCCGGCCGCCTCCGCCCGCGAGACGGAGGACTGGGCCTTCGAGATCGAGTAGCCCGTCTCGCTGCGCTGGCGGCCGGCCTCGCCGAGAGGCACCGCCAGCGCGGCGCTACTCCACGCCGATGCGGATCGTCTCGCGCGTGTACGTCCGCACGATGCGGCCCTCGTGGCGCGCGGGCGAGTAGACGCGGCGCTGCACGGCCTCGCGGATGCTCGCCTCCATCCCGTACGGAAGCTCCGCGACGGCCTCCTCGCGGCCGCGGCG
>LWDU01037418.1_pt1 | contig 11773 bp, 13 predicted proteins | sample 727161 | NCBI WGS metagenome assembly LWDU01 (sample SAMN04566230, study PRJNA314399) | hydrothermal vent metagenome | isolation source: deep sea hydrothermal plume seawater | place: Mexico: Gulf of California, Guaymas Basin | collected 2004-07-11 | reverse complement strand
AACGGACATGACAGGTATCTCCCCCGGCACGATATCCAGCGCAGAAAAGCTTCTCGGTGTCGAATATACCGACGCCGAGCGCGAGCAGATGGTGTCGGCGCTCGAAGACCAGCTGAGCGCCATCCAGCAGCTTCGCGCGGTCGACAAGCCAAACACGCTTGCGCCCGCGCAGACATTCGATCCGCGCCTTCCCGGGCTCGACTACCCCGCCGCGAAAGCCAGTTCGGTCACTACGGCCAGCATTACGCCGGAAGCAGGCATCCCATCCGACACTGCCGACATTGCGTTTGCCCCGCTGACAAAGCTTGCAGGCTGGATCCGCTCCGGGGACCTGACGTCTCGCCAGCTCACCGACATCTATCTTGATCGCATCGGGCAGCTGGACCCAAAGCTTCACGCCTGGATCACCGTCATGCCAGAGCGTGCCCGCGCTGAAGCAGATGCAATGGACGCCGAGCTCGCCGCAGGCAATGACCGCGGACCGCTCCACGGTATCCCATATGGACTCAAGGATCTGTTTGACGCGATCGGCGCGCGAACGACCTGGGGCGCAAAACCCTACAGCGAAGGGGAACTTGCCGCCGCCGACAGCGCCGCTGTGCGCAAGCTGAAAGACGCCGGCGCCGTCCTTCTTGGCAAGACGAGCTGCGGCGCGCTCGCCTATGGCGACATCTGGTATGGCGCAGTCACCCGAAACCCGTTCGATCCACGCGAAGGTTCATCCGGCTCCAGCGCAGGCTCTGCATCTGCAGTCGCTGCGGGGCTTTGCGGCTTTGCCATCGGCACGGAAACGCTGGGGTCTCTGGTCTCGCCGTCCCATCGCTGCGGCGGGTCAGCGCTGCGTCCAACTTTTGGACGTGTCTCTCGCGCTGGCGGCATGGCGCTCTGCTGGTCGCTCGACAAGGTCGGACCCATGGCCCGCAGCGTCAGTGACCTTGGCCACGTGCTTGCGGCAATCAATGGATATGACGCGGATGACGCAGGTTCACTTCAGTCCAGTTTCGGGTTCCAACCAACGACCGACTTCTCCGGGATGAAGATCGGTTTCGACGACGCTTGGCTGGAGACAGCAGGCGATGTGGAGAAAGCCGCATTCCTGGAAGCAAGAAGGCTGGGTGCGACTTTCGTACGTTTTAAACTCCCCGATCTTCCATCTGCCCCGCTGCCACAGCAGCTGCTTGCAGAAGCAGCTGCAGCTTTTGAAGAACTCACCCTCTCTAATCGCGATGATGATATGGTCTGGCAGGAAGACCCAGCATGGCCGAACAGCTTCCGCGCCATCCGCTTTGTCTCAGCAATTGACCTCATCCAGGTTGACAGGCTCCGCCGTCTCTGGATGCGGGCCATGCATGAGGCCTTCGAAGGGATCGACCTCGTCATCGGCCCGAACTTCTCGTCCGGCATGCTGACGCCAACGAACTTCACCGGCCATCCATCGCTCGTCATGCGCGCAGGCTTTCAGGACACCCGCCCGCGCAGCATCTTCGGCCAGCCGCAGGATGAGACCGCCGCCACCGCGCGCACGCCCATCGCAATTTCGATGTGGGCCCCGCTTTTTCAGGAAAACACGCTGCTCTCATTCGGCGCAGCCCTCGAAGACGCGCTTGGCGTCGCAGGAGAACGGCCATCCCTTTGAAGAACCACAACATACTGATCCTGTGCACCGGGAATTCCGCGCGCTCGATCATCGGCGAAGTGCTGGTCTCCGCCATGCCCGGCTTCAAGGGCTATAGCGCCGGGTCTACACCGCGCGGCGAGGTCAATCCCATGGCCATGTCCGTGCTGGCGGCAAAGGGCCACGATACCAGCGGGCTCACCTCCAAAAGCTGGGACGTGTTTGCGGCTGACGACGCGCCGAACATGGATGTGATCATCACGGTCTGCGACAATGCCGCTGGCGAAGTCTGCCCCTACTGGCCGGGCCACCCCGTACAGGTCCATTGGGGCCTACCGGATCCGGCTGAAGTCGAGGAGATGTCGCGCCAGCGCATCGCTTTCGAGGACACGTATTTCAGCCTGAAAAAGCGCCTCCAGAAACTCGCCGCGCTCGATGTCGACGCAATGACTGCGCCAGAACTGAAAGACGCCATACAGGCCATCCACACCCAGCGCTGAGCTAGAATACGCTCGCCCAGAAATCGGCGGACGTATCGATCAGGCCCAGCGCATCCTGAATGACGACAAGGTCGTGGCCATCCATCATGGACGGGCGCACCGGCTGCGTGATTGCCAGATGTCGCACCAGCTTGGTGCAGGCGAACAACCCTTCCGGCAGGGCGCGCGCGTCGAGATTCAATCCCTTGGGCCTTGGGTGCATCACATCGTTGCGCGCCGCGATAACGCGCTCGATGGCGCGGTGCTCTTCCGGTCGCAGCGGCGCCGTATAGGGCTGCTCAAGGAAAGCCGGGTCGGATGCCCGCGCGACCAATTCGCCTGGCCCCGGCATGGCAGGCAGTTCTGCGCCTGCCTCGGACAGAGCCATGACGCAGGCCTGCTGCACCATCAGCACTGCCCCGGTCACGAGCCATGGCAGCGACGTCTCTGTCTCAACGACAAGGATCGCATGCGTGGAGGTGAACTTCGCCGTATCGGCAAGCTGTCTCGAAAGCGGGTGGACCATGCGGCCTAAACTAGGCCCGGACGGCCAGTCTTGCCAGCCGCCCGGGGAGATTATCCTGACCTACTCGCCGGCAGGTTCAGCCTCAGGGATTTCGGACTGCTGGAAGGCAACATCGACAATCCAGCCCCATGGGCCGCCGCGCGACTCCGGAGACCGGAAGAACGCCTTCCGCAGCATGATCGGATACATGTAGAAGTCGGCCGTTTCGCTCCGCTCTATGTCACTTGCGCGCTCATAGATGAAGGTCTGGGCTTCCTCGCCCTTGCCGCCGCTATCTTCCCGCGCCGTCCATCCCTCGGGCAGGCAGCTATCGAGCGTCGCCTTGGCCTCATCGAACGCGGCTTGCGCATTCGGCATTTCTTCCTCGAAGCGAAGGCTGCTGGCCTCGAAGATGGTGCAGCGGAAGACGTGACTGTCCGGATCGCCCTCATTCCAGCCGCCGAGGATCCCGTGCTTGCACGTATAGCCCCACGGTTTCAGAGCGGTGACGAGGTCGCCCGGATAGCCTTCACCCTCTGCAGCTTCCTGTGACAGGCCCTGAAACGGAATGTCCGCTTCCATGCTGACCGCTAGTGCCTCGACCGCCTCACACGCCGTCATCGCCGCCTGATCCTCGACGGAAACAGGCGCCCCCGCGCCCGGCTGCTCGCCATCTCCGCCGCTCGCCCCACAGCCGGCCAGGATCAGGGCGCTCAGCCCCATTGTTAAACGCATCATATCTGTCCCCTTAGTGCGCTCTACTGGAGGGACGAAAATGTCCACAATTTCAGGCCAGTGGCAACCCCCACGGCCAATCGGGCCAGGCGCATACCAGCCTTGAGCGACTAGTTCGCTTCTGAGGCTGGATTTGTCTGACGAACTCATGCAGGCTTTCACCACCATGATCCCATTGTCGCGCAAATCGCCAGTCCCGCCCTCGCAGTGCAACCTTGCGCGCGCCATCGAGCTCATCGGTGATCGCTGGACCCTGCTCATCCTTCGCTCGGCGCTTTACGGCGTTCGCCGGTTTGATGATTTCCAGGAAGAGCTTGGCACCCCCCGCACAGTCCTCTCAAGCCGCCTCAATGACCTTGTCGATGCAGGCCTGCTGGAGAAAAAGCCCTACAAGCTCAAAGGCCGCCGCGCGCGGTCTGAATATGTGCTGACCGACAAGGGCGAAGCGCTGCGCCCCATCCTGATTGGCCTGACCCAATGGGGAGACGCGTGGCTTGGCGCAGGCGGCCAGCCGCCAATCAGTTTTACGGATTCAGAGAGCCGCGACGCGGTGCGTCTTGCCTTTGTGTCCGGCGCTGGCCGCGAAGTCGCCCTTGACGATCTTCGCGTCGTGATCCGCCGCTAGGCGCACGGCCTACTTCGCCAGATAAAGCTGCAGCACGTCCTCGGCGATCCGGCTGAACGCCTCGCCCAGCTGCGCCGCATCCGGCACGTCCATATAGTGCTCCGGTGAGGTTGCACACTTGCTCAGCACGCCGTCAGACCGCTCATCCGTCAGCTCGAGGCGCACCGTGTAAATGACAACCCCTGCCGCTTTCGCATTCGAGCAGGCTTCCAGCGTCCGCTTATCCATCTCTGTCCAGATCTGCGCCTGAGACGGGCGGGACGGCACACCCATGCGCCCATTGGCGGCATAGCCATAGGCCGAATAGTCACTGCCCCGCATGTCGGAACGTGCGCTGATATGATTGTTGCCGTCACTCAGCAGCACGATGACCTTGTCGACGTTGCGGTCATTATAGGCCCCGCCCTCGGTGAAGGGCGCCTCAGGCGACAGGACACGCCAGCCCCACGCCACGCCCTCAGTCATATTGGTACTGCCCTCGGCCTGCAGCCGGTCGATCTCGCTCTTGATGAAGGTCGCATTCTCGGTCAGCGGCACGATCGGGCGCGGCGCGCAGTTGAAGCCAGGGCCGATCGGCGTGTTGACGTCCGAATAGAAGCGGTAGGTTCGCTTGAGGTCAGGCGCCCGCCCGCGTATGCGTCCGTTGTCCAGCCCGTTTGTGGAGGCCCTGAGAATGGCGACACCATACTTCGACACGTCGCTGATCAGATTCATGGGGTTCCACGACCAGCCACTATCTTCGAGATAGTCATTCGCATAATTGCGCCGGTCATCGGGCTCATCTGGATAGAAGCTCGGCGTGAACAGCGTTTCGGGATTCCGGCGTTCCGGCAGCGTGTCGTTCACATCGAGCGGGTATTCTCGCGCCTCGACACAGCCCGGCCAGACCTCGCCCAGCGCTTCGTAAAGCGCAACACGGCTCGTGCGCGGCAGAAGGTTGGTCGCGCTCACATCAGAGCGCCCATCCTGATCGATCCAGTCTGCGCCGAAATTGTCCGGCCCGACATTCACCCAGGTCGTAAACGGCACAAGCGCAAAGCGGCGGCTGGACGTCTTGCTCGTCGCCGCATCGATCTTGTCGACCAGCAGCTTGGCGGCGGCGCGCAGCTGGACAATCTTCTCGCCCTGCATGGAGCCGGTCGTGTCGAGCGACATGGCAATCTCGAACTTGCGCTCACTGTGGCGCACTTGCGAAACACGGCTCACATCTAGCTTGGTGACCCCTGCGAGGCCAAGCAGCGTCGTTTCGATATCGCCGTCGACGGTGGCAGTAATGTCGTCGCCGTCCTGCACGATCTGGAAGTCGCGAATAGCGACACCCCGGCCCTGCATCTGCTCATCGAAGACCTGACGCGCCTCGACTTTCAGAACTTCGATATCCCGCTCACCAAGGTCATGCGCTACATAGAGCAGCGCCGCATCGAGCGCGGCCTGCGTTTCCACCGACGCTGTGCGATGGCGCGTCATATCAATCGCGCCGCCAGCAATCGCCAGCAGCGGGATGACACAGACAGCAAAGATCATTGCGGTATTACCGCGTTGGTCGAACCAAAAGCGCATCAGCCAATCTCCATTGGCATTTTTTGTAGCGCCCCCAAGTCAAAATCTGGTTCGCGAGATAGATGAAATTTCAATTGGTTTAGCAAAAAAGCCGAGCGTATTCATGCGGCTCTAGCGGGTATTGCCCCAGATCTTGAGCGGGTCGAAAGCCCCCTGCTGGGCGGCTGCCTTCAGCGCTTCGATCTGCCGGTTCACCGGCCCCTCATAGGCTTCGGTGCCCGACTGATAGATCGCCTCATCGAGACGGCAGATACGATTGAAGAGCGCTTCGGAATTCTCGACGAGATCAAGAAACGCATCCGGCAGGCCAAGTCCGCGCTGCTCGGAGGCATCCAGCGCGGGGGCTTCCCGGCGCAGGCGATACTTTGGCGACAGTGCATCCTCACGCGACATGTCACCGTCGCGCACGGCCCGTTGCATGACCAGCCAGCTCGCCGCCTGCATCAGGCGCGCCGTCAGCTCCATGCTCCACGCCGCATAGGTCAGGCCCGCCTCGCGCGGCAGCTTGCGCGACATTTCGCGGCCTGGCCCGTCCAGATAGCTCGCCGTCTTTTCGACAAGCGCCATGCCTTCTGCGAAAACCTTGTCGAAGACGCGCCCGGACGTGAAGTCCGGCTGCATCTCGTCGAGCGTTCTTTGACTGGAAACGGCAGCCATATTTCCCCTCAGCACAGTCCGCAAAAATTCATCAGGCTCAATCGCAAGGTCTTGGACCCGAGACCTTTAAAGGGTCTTAAGATCGGGTGGCGAGCTAGGACTTGAAAATACTGTCCGCGGCCGATTTGTGCGCCTCTTTCTTGGCAATTTCAGCCTCACATGCCTCGATATCGGCCTTCAGCGCCGCGATCCGCAACTTCAGCTCATCGACCGATAATATCTCAAGGTCGAGCTTTGCTGGCTTCGGTGTGTCCTCTTCAAACATTGATCGGGCCTCCTCAGGCGCTTACCTCTCACCCTCAAGGCAAGGACAGACGCGCGCCGAAATCAAGCCTCAATCCATAAAGGCACAGCGCGCGAAACAGTTAATCGAGACACCAGACAGGACGTAAGACATGACCGACCGGATGCAGGCTATCGTGGCAAATGAAGGCGAACCGCTGAAACTGGCAGAGGTCGACCGGCCCGAAATCGGCCCGCACGATGTCCTGGTAAAGGTCGCCGCCGCGGGCCTCAACCGCGCCGACCTGGTCCAGCGCGCCGGAAAGTATCCACCGCCCCCGGGCGCATCCCAGATCATGGGCCTTGAATGTGCTGGCACGATTGTCGCGCTTGGCGAAAAGGTCACCCGCTGGAAAGAGGGCGACCGCGTCTGCGCCCTGCTCGCAGGCGGCGGCTATGCGCAGTTCTGCGCCGTCGATGAAGGCTCACTCCTGCCTGTGCCGGAAAACCTGACCCTGACAGAGGCCGCTGCCCTGCCAGAGGCGATGATGACGGTCTACGCCAACATCTTCATGCGCTCGGCCTTCAAGGCGGGAGAGAATGTCCTCATTCATGGCGGCACCTCTGGCATCGGCTCCATGGCGCTTCAGATGCTGAAGGAATCAGGCGCAGGCACAGTCTGGACGACCGCCGGCTCCGACGAGAAGTGCGAGGCGGCAACCGCGCTCGGTGCCACCCGCGCCATCAATTACAAGACCGAGGATTTCGAGAAGATCGTCAAGGATGGCGGCGGCGCCGATGTGATCCTCGACATGGTTGGCGGCGACTATGTGCAGAAAAACATTTCCGTCGCCCGCGTGAATGGGCGCATCTGCAATATCGCCTATCTCAACGGCTCGAAAGTAGAGCTCGACCTCATCTATCTGATGATGAAACGCCTGATCCTGACGGGCACGACCCTGCGCGCCCGCTCTGCAGAGGAAAAGGCTGAGATCCGCGCCGCCATTGAAGATCAGTTCTGGCCAAAGGTCGCCAGCGGGGCTATCAAGCCGGTGATCGAGAAGGTCTACCCGGCCAGCGAAGCTGAAACGGCCCAAGCACATATGGCCGATGGCGGCCATATCGGTAAATTGCTGCTCGAATTCGCCGATTAAGGCGCCGAAACTTTCAATTTCGAACCAAATACTGACCGAAACGGGCAATCGCGCCTATCATACACGCTATAAGTGTGAGATGGTGTAGCCAGTCGTGAGGCAACGACATTCACCCGCCTCGAGCGACCGGAGCCTTTTATGGCACAGCGGATTAACCAGCACGGGAGCATGCTCCTACAACGAGAGACCGATTTCCGGAAACGGGCGGACTCCATGCCTCGGCTGGCATGGATCGCCGACGAAACCGGCTCGATCTACTGGTACAACCGTCACTGGTTCGAATATACCGGCACTACGCTTGAAGACATGTCTGGATGGGGCTGGCAAAGCGTTCACCACCCCGATCATGTCGATCGTGTCGTCACGCGTATCAAAGCTGCATTTGAAACAGGCGAGCCGTGGGAAGACCTCTTTCCCCTGCGCGGAAAAGATGGCGGCTATCGCTGGTTCCTGTCCGAGGCACAGCCCCTCTATGACGAGAACGGCAAGATCCGCTTCTGGTTCGGCACCAATATGGACGTTACCGAACAGATCTCTGACGCCGTCAGCTCTGTGACCGACCAACCGCCAGAAGACCTGCTTCACCGCATCGAGATAAAGCCTGGCGCGACCATCGCGATAGAGCTGACGGGCCAGAACCAGAACCTCGTTGGCGAGCGCCCGGCGCGTCAGACCATACTCATCCTTGAGGATGAGCCGATGACCGCGCTCGATCTTGAAATGCGCCTCAGCGATGCTGGCTACAACATTATGGGGCCGGCCATGACGATTGCCGGCGCAGAGCGTGAGATAGAGCATGCGCTTCCAGACATTGCGCTTCTCGATTCCAATCTCGGCGGGCGCAAATCCTATGGCCTCGCCGAGCGTCTCGTAAAAGCTGGTGTGCCAGTCGTGTTCTGCACGGGTTATGAGGAACTTGAGGACTTGCCTGACAGGCTGAAAAATTGTCCGGTCGTGTCCAAACCTTTCAAGGACAGTGTGCTTATGCAGTCGATTTCATCGGCTTCAACTCGCGCTGACGCCTGATCGAATGACACGGAACGCTTTAGCCGAGCTTCCTTCCCCCAGTGTGTTGTTCTTGGAGCTTCTGATGAAGCAGAGTGACGGACTTTCACAACTTGCTGCAAGCCTCGGTCGTGAGCGTTCAGAAAACTGCACGCTCATCGTCGGCCTGACGGGCTCTGTGGCTTGCGGGAAATCGACCTTGGCTGATCAGCTGCGTGACCTTCTCTCTGTGAACTATTCCGTCGAATGCATTTCCACCGATGGCTTTATCAGCCCGAACACCGAACTTGAGGCGCGCGGCCTCATGTTGCGCAAGGGCTTTCCCGAGAGCTATGACCGGCTCGCCATGCGCACAGCGATTGCCCGCGTGCGCGTCCTGCCAGCGGTCTTTCCGGTCCATAGCCACGAAATCTATGACATCGATCCGGCCTTGGCACGCACCATCAGCCCGCCGGATATCCTGATCCTTGAGGGTCTTGGCTTTGAGCAACCCTCACCGGGCGACCGGTGTGCGGGCGAGCCGGATGTGCTTGTCTACCTCGATGCCGAGACAGAACATATCGAGGCCTGGTTTTTGGATCGCTTCATGCGTTTCTGGCACGCGGCGGCCGATGACCCGACATCCTTCTACCAGCGTTTTCGCGGCATGACCGAAGAAGAAGCCCGCGACTTTGCCCGCACCGAAGTCTGGCAGAAGATCAACCTCCCCAACCTCGAAAACCACATCCTCCCGCTCCGCGAGCATGCGGATATCGTGCTCAGGAAAGACGCTGAGCACAGGCTCGTCGCCTAGTCTGACTCTTCGCCAGCAAGCGTCAGCACCGCGCGCCGGTGCCCCTCAACCGGCTCATCCAGCGGAAAGACCTCCAGCTCCACTTCCGGTGGGATGCCGGTTTCTTCAAAACTCTGGCCGTCTGGTGCGGCGATCACCTCATTGGAAAGTTCTATGATCCAGCCATTTGGCAGTGGCTTGGAGTGGACGGTGGAGAAACTGCCACGCGTCGTCTTGCCATAATGGGTGACGTTCGGCAGCTGGCGCAGCGCCAGAGCCGCAATCTCACCGCCGCTCACCGTGACATCACTCGTCAGCAGTTTGACAGGTCCGGTATAGATCACCCCGTCTGCTCGCTCGATCTGGCGCATGCGGGTCGGAACGTCTGTGCCCGGCACATAAGTCTGGTAGCCGTTGAACGCGACATCGGAAAAACGCGATGCCACGCGCCGTGAGATCGCATCATAGCCGCCGCGATTATTCGACAGGTCCAGAATGACGAACTCAGCGTCCGCCATCGCCGACAGCGCCTCATCCATGACAGCATCAAAGACATCGAACTCTGCCTGCCGGAACGCCGGGTCGCTGATATCGACCCCGCTGAAGCCGCCCATCTGCAGGATCTGGATATAACCAACGCGGCCATTGTTGATCGTACCCCAAAGGATGCGGTCATTGGCCGTGTGCTGCGCGCCCTCATCAAGTACGTCCTGCTGAAGTCCGACGAATATGCCGATCAGCCATTCGGTCTCCCGGCCAGCCTCGCGCAGGAAGGGTAGCGTTTCGCCAAGCCCGTCCTGCTGACGCCGTTTCTCGCCGTCTACCTCACCGATTAGCTTGGTGTGGGAGTCGCTGAAACCATCAATGAGGCCTGCCAGCAGGTCGAAAAGCGCCGCCTCGCTCATGTCAGCAGTGACATTGCTCCGCGCCGCCTCGACACGGGCCTTCCAGTCGATGCCGCGGACGTCAAAGAAGGCATAGTGCTCGCCGATCAGCTCGGCGGCGTACTGAAACACCGTTACCGGGTCATCGCCCGTCCCCACTTCGCAGGCCGGTGGCAGCGCGTCGATCCTGTCCGCCCAGATTTCAGTATCCTCTGGCAGGAGCTGCAGGATGAGATGCTCTCCGCTCGGATGGTCGCGATAGATGGAATAATCGAGAGCCAGCGTCTCGGTCATCGATTTCGACGCTTCAGGCGTCTCGAAGCAGTAGCTGTCGGTGATCTGGTACTGGCGAACCGCATCATCGCTGATGTCGAACACCCAGCCATAACCACGTGAACGCCAGATACCCGTCATGCTATCGGGAAGCGTTTCGCCTGCCCTCACCTGCTGCGGCGCGGCGAAGTCATCGCGCGTCAGCGGTGTCTGGTCCGTCGGCGTCGATCCGCATGACGCGACAAGCAGCGCACCTGCCAGAAACCCTGTCATCCGAAGCATGGCATCCCCCTCGATTTGCAGCTCGCCGATAGGCTGAGGGTGCTGATGGGTCAAGCTGACAAAGCCCACTACAAACCCTGCCTTCCCAAGGGCGCGGCTTCGTCCTATACTTGAGGCTGTTAGGAACTTTCCCGTTCTGGAACCCTGACCGCCCGGCCCGAAAGGCCGGGCGGCTGCGTTTCTGGGACCAGCATGATGGAGCCCCGAAAATGGCCGATATTCTGATGCCGAAGGCAACCGCCGTCTGGCTGATCGACAATACCACGCTGTCGTTCGAGCAGGTCGCTGACTTCTGCGGTCTTCACAAGCTTGAAGTCAAAGGCATCGCTGATGGCGACGTGGCTGAGAATATGCGCGGTGTCGATCCGATTTCGGGCGGTGAGCTCACCCGCGATGAGATTCGCAAGGGCGAGGAAAACCCGGACTATCGCCTCAAGAAGGCCGAATCCAAGATCGCGCACATCCCGCAGCCAAAGCGCAAGGGCGCGCGCTATACGCCGGTCGCCCGCCGTCAGGACAAACCGGACGCGATCGCATGGTTCATCCGCAATCACCCGGAAGTCTCAGATGCTCAGATTTCCAAGCTGATCGGCACCACCAAGGCGACGATCACCAATGTGCGCGACAAGTCGCACTGGAATTCGCAGAACATCATGCTCGCAGATTGAGCTTGACGAAGTCGTCAATAAGGCCGTCGACCGTCGCAAGAAGATGGAAGCGCAAGCCGGCATTGAAGGCGACGGCCCGGGCCTTCGCCCGGCTGCGGACGCTGACGCCGCCAGCCAGGCCGTCGACACCGATTCCGGTAGCGACAGTGAGCCAAACGCCGACGACATCTTCTCGAACTTCAAGGGCTAGTTGGCCCCTCAATCGTCGAAGAAATGCAAAGGCGCCCTGATATCTCGGGGCGCCTTTTTCTGTACCGTCAGAAAACACCGCCAGTGCACCGTCGCTGCACCGTGAAAACACCGGGAACCTACTCCTCCGTCCCCCGCACTTTCCGCA
>LWDU01044741.1_pt1 | contig 11776 bp, 9 predicted proteins | sample 727161 | NCBI WGS metagenome assembly LWDU01 (sample SAMN04566230, study PRJNA314399) | hydrothermal vent metagenome | isolation source: deep sea hydrothermal plume seawater | place: Mexico: Gulf of California, Guaymas Basin | collected 2004-07-11 | reverse complement strand
TCCTTTTCTTCTTATATTAGGACGCATTGGTATTCATAGTGGTCCGGAAATGGATATTGGAGGAAATGCAGAAAATCTGATGCGAATGGTACCTTGCAATGTTCTACTTTCTAGCCGTACATTTAAACCTGATATTGATATGCAGGCTGAAGAGAGTATTGAGTGGACAGCTGAAGGGAGAGAACGTTTACAGAAAATCCCTGGTTTTGTTAGACCTATGGCAACTTCTGCGATACTCAGATATGCTATAGAGAGAGGACATAGTATGATCACCTCTAGTGTAATTACTGAAGCGGTAGAGAATATTCTTCCTGCTGGAGCAATGCAGGCAATGAGACAAATTGGTGAAAAAATAAGAGATGATGGTGTAGACCCAGAATCTGAGAATGTACTCAAAGACTATAAACAGCAAATGCTTGATGCACATGCAGGTGAAGATGCTGATAAAAATGTGCCTTCTTCTGAAGAGACTGTTGTTAGTGGAGATGCCGGTGAGGTAGAGGTGAGCGCTGAGCATATAGCCATTACCGATGACGGTAGAAACTCAAATGGAGCGCAGGTCACTGATATTACCTTTCAATGCAAACATTGTAAAACTTTCATGGACAGTGATGTTATTAAGTGTTTTGTTTGTGGTGCGGTAGGAGATAGTTTGGTTCCGGTTTACAAAGAAGGCTTTAAGCCCGATGAAAAAGAAATGATTGGGGTTAAACAAATGACTACCTTTGATGATAAAAAAGTTCAATGGACCGAGGATGCACTTAAAAGTCTTGAGGGTTATCCAGATGGACATGTGCGTAGAAGAGCTCAGGCACGAGTCGAAAAAAATGCAAGGGTTCAAAGCATTGAAACTATTTCGGTTGCTTTTCTGGATCAAATTTTAAATGAAAAGATTATATCAAAGCCCACCAAAACAAATAAAGCTTTAGATAATTATATGGATGATGAGCCTAAGGTCACAGACTTTATATGGTCGGAAAAGGCAAATAATAGACTCGAGCTAGTTCCTAAAGGTTTTATGAGGGATAATACTCAAAATAGAGTAATGGCATATGCGCTTTCTAAAGATATTAAGGAAATCACTTTAGAAGTTTGTGAAGCCGGAATTCGTGATTCCGTTAAAATGATGGAAGAAGCAATTGCTAACGGAGCATCTTTAGAGGATTTTTTACCTAAAAAGGTCGGTGCTTAAAGTAACGTCTTTAAAAGGTTAGTTCTTGTGTCCAGGAAACTATCCTTAGTCTGCTCCAAATTATTGAATACCACTAATGCATTATAAGGTCCCCATACATTGATTTTTAATCAATGTATGGGGGCTTTTTATTTTAAATTTATTTAATAATCTAAATTTATTCTAGTGAAAATAAAAATTTATAAAAGGCTGTTTGGTTATTTAAAACCTTATAAGAAAAAGCTTTTGTTGGCGATCTTTTTTTCAGTAATCGTTGGAGTGATCGCAAGTTCTCCTGTCCCACTCATTCAAAAAACATTTGATGATATTTTTGTTGAGAAAGATTTTTTTATGCTCAAGGCGATACCGATTGCACTTATTATTCTCTACGCGATTAAAGCAGCCTTAGTGTACGCGCAGAATATTATCATACTGGGGGTTTCTTTGGATTTAGTTGTTTATGTAAGGGAAAAACTATTTTCCCATATTCACAAACTCCCATTTAATTTCTTTGAAAATAATGAGTCTGGTCAATTAATGTCAAGACTCATAAATGATGTCGGTATTATGCAGTCAACTGTTACCCGTTCAGTAAAGGAGCTCGTTCAGAATTCAATTACCTTGATCGCGCTGTTAGGGTGGATTTTTTATCTAAAATGGGACTGGGCGCTTATCTCAATATTAATAATACCTTTGATGGTTTTACCGATATCAAATATAGCCAGGAAGTTAAAAAAATTGAGTCACAAAGGTCAGGAAATTCTTGCTGATATTAGTTCAACTATTATTGAATCATTTATTGGTGTTAAGTTAGTTCGTGCATTTGGTATGGAGTCCGTCGAAGAAAAAAAATTTAATAGTTACAGCAGTAACTTTCTTCGCGTCATGAAAAAAAATGTTAAATATGTAGAAATAACCTCACCTTTTCTTGAGGTTTTAGGTGTGATTAGTGCATCAATAATTCTTTGGTATGGTGGGTTTCAGGTTTTGACGGATAAAGTAAGTCAGGGAACTTTTATTGCCTTTATTGTTGGACTTTTTATGATGTATACCCCGGTAAGAATACTTTTAAAAATATTTGCCAGTTTTCAGATTTCTATTGCTGGTGCTGAAAGGGTTTTCTCTATACTTGATTTAGAAGAGGAAAAAGTAAAAGAAGGGAACAAAGAACTTACCGGTGTTAATAATTTTATTACATTTAAAAATGTTTCATTTAAATATCCATCTAGAAAAACGTCTGTTTTAAATAAAGTGAATTTAAAGTTAGAAAAATCAAAAATTCTTGCAATTGTTGGTATGAGTGGAGCAGGGAAAACGACATTAGTGGACCTTTTGTTTCGTTTTAATGAACCTTTTGAGGGTAGTATTTCAATTGATGGAATTAATATTAAGGATTACACACTAAAATCATTAAGGAATAACTTGGCTCTTGTGTCTCAGGAAACTTTTCTTTTTAATGATACTATTAGAAAAAATATTGCCTATGGAAGACCCGATGCATCAGAATCTGAAATCATTCAAGCTTCAAAAGCAGCTTATGTAGATCCTTTTGTGACCTGTTTTGAAGATGGTTATAATACTGTCATTGGTGAGCGTGGGATCAAGCTTTCTGGTGGTCAACGTCAACGAATTTCTATTGCAAGGGCTGTTCTTCGAAATGCTCCTATTCTTGTACTTGATGAAGCTACATCTGCTTTGGATGCTGAGTCCGAACAATACGTACAGGATGCTTTGCATAATTTAATGAAACATAGAACGACTTTTGTGATTGCTCACCGCTTATCAACTATTAAGCATGCCGATTCGATCATTGTTTTAGATAGAGGGGAGATTGTTGAGTTTGGAACCCATGAAAAACTTATTTCTAGTTCTTTACTATATAAAAGATATTATGAAATGCAAATAAGGTAGGTTGGTAGAGCTTTATATACTTAAGGATATTTAAACTGTGCGTTTTAAAAATGTATATATTGAAGGTTTAGCTTGTCACCTTCCTGAGAATATCGTTACTTCTGATGATATTGAAAAACGTTTAGCCCCAGTTTACGATCGTTTAAAGCTACCTTATGGTAGGTTGGGAATGATGACTGGAATTAAAGAGCGACGATTTTGGAACCCTGGTACTTCACCCAGTCAAGTTTCCTCAAAAGCTGGAGAATTGGCTATTGTAAATTCTGGAATTAATAAAGAAGATATTGGTTGCTTAATCAATGCTTCCGTATGTCGTGACTTTTTGGAACCTGCAACAGCTTCACTCGTCCATCATAATTTAGGGCTTTCTAAAAATACGTTAGTTTATGATATTTCTAATGCCTGTTTAGGTGTTCTTAATGGGATGATAAATATTGCAAATATGATTGAACTGGGGCAGATTCAGGCTGGGTTAGTTGTTGCTGGTGAAAATGGAGGACCATTGGTTGACACCACTATTGAATCACTGCTAAATAATCCTAGTCTTACACGCAGTGAAATTAAGGCTTCCTTTGCTTCCCTTACTATAGCATCCGCAGCTGTTGGCGTTGTCCTTGTTCATAAAGACTTAACTCAATATAATCATCGGTTACTTGGTGGTTACAGTCAAGCTGCAAGTCAATTTAATAATTTGTGTCGCGGAAATGATGACTCCAAAGCTCGAATTGATAATTGGTTACCACTTATGAAAACAGATGCTGAAACTATGATGCGTGAGGGTTGTCGTCTTGCTGGTCAGACTTGGGATCATACAAAAAAAATTCTTGAGTGGGTTAATGATGATGTAAACCATGTATTTTGCCATCAGGTAGGGCATGGTCATCGTAAGCTTCTCTATGAAACTTTATCTCTTGAATTAGAAAAAGACTTTTCAACTCTCGAATACTTAGGTAATACAGGAGCTGCTTCACTTCCTTCAACACTTGCGTTAGGAGCGGAAAAAGGCTTATTGGAAAGTGGTGATCGAATAGCTTTACTTGGTATCGGTAGCGGACTTAATTCCCTTATGCTGGGTGTAGAGTGGTAAATAATTTGGATTCTTTTAGGACCTTATATCCCTTTACTTCTCTTTACTTTGACCTCAAGCCCTTTAATCTTCACTATCTTGACGAAGGAAAGGGGGAAGTCCTGCTTTTTCTTCATGGAAATCCTACTTGGTCATTTTATTACCGTAGCCTAATAAAAAATTTTAAAGATCGGTATCGATGTGTTGCGCCGGATCATATTGGTTGTGGCTTTTCAGACAAGCCACAAGATTATAACTATACCCTTGCCACTCATATAGATAATCTTGAAAAGCTTGTCGATTTTCTTGATTTGAAAAATATTACACTAGTAATGCACGACTGGGGTGGGTCGATTGGGATGGGTTTGGCTGTTCGCAAACCAGAGTTAATTAAAAGACTGGTGATATTTAATACGGCCTCATTTTTGTCCTCTGATATTCCACTTCGGATTAATTTGTGCAGAATCCCATTATTGGGGACTATTGCAATCCGAAATTTAAATCTTTTTGTTAGGGGAGTATTAAGGTTTGGACTAATACGTCGAAAACTATTAACGAAAAGTATTAGAGATGGATACTTAGCACCTTATGATTCGTTTGAAAACCGTATAGCAAACTTAAAATTTGTCCAAGATATTCCAATGGATGCAAGTGTTGCAAGCTATTCTGTTATAAAGGATATCGAAAATAATCTAAAGAACTTTAAAGGACTCCCAATTTTGATCCTATGGGGTATTGAGGATTTTTGCTTTAATATCAAATTTTTAAATAAGTGGAGAGAAGTTTTTCCGTTCGCCGAAGTTCACGAGGTTCTTAACGCCGGACATTTGGTGGTAGAGGATGCAACTGATGAAATCATTCCGTTTATGGAAGAATTTTTAAAAAAATAAAACTACTTGATAATAATTCGAAAAATGAATGAATTGAGAAAAATAAGTAACTACGTTAGCTGAATTGTTTAATATTTTGTGTATTTAAAGGCGTTCCTTTTATGTTAGAGGAACGCCTTTAATATGATTTAGTAACGATAATGTTCTGGTTTAAATGGACCTTCAGCTGGCAAATTTAAGTAACTTGCTTGCTCAGGTGTCAGGCGAGTAAGTTTGACACCAAGTTTATCCAAATGTAACCTTGCTACTTCTTCATCAAGTTCTTTTGGTAATGTATAAACTCCTACTTCATACTTTTTATTGAATAATTCGATCTGTGCCAATACTTGATTTGAAAAAGAATTGGACATCACAAATGAAGGGTGACCTGTAGCACAACCTAAATTAACCAATCGACCTTCCGCTAAAAGAATAATACTACGACCATCTGTAAATGTATATTTATCTACTTGCGGTTTGATTTCTATTTTTTTAATGCCAGGATAGTTGTTTAGTGTTTCGACTTGAATTTCAACGTCAAAATGTCCTATGTTGCAGACGATTGCGTCATTCTTCATTGCTTCCATGTGCTCAATGCGGATAATATCACTACAACCGGTAGTTGTAACAAATATATTTCCTTCTTTAACAGCTTCTTCCATTGTTGTAATTTCATAACCTTCCATTGCTGCTTGCAAGGCACATATAGGGTCAATTTCAGTTATGATTACGCGAGCTCCGAGGTCTTTCATGGACTTCGCACAGCCTTTCCCAACATCACCATATCCTGCAACGACTACAACTTTTCCTGCTATCATAATATCAGTAGCACGCTTAATTCCATCAGCTAGAGATTCACGGCAACCATATAAGTTGTCAAACTTAGATTTTGTAACAGAATCATTCACATTCATTGCCGGAACTTTTAGAACTTTTTCTTCTATCATCTTATATAAGTGATGAACGCCGGTGGTGGTTTCTTCTGTAATACCTTTAATATTTGGGATCAACTCCGGGTGTTTTTCATGTACATAAGCTGTGAGATCACCGCCGTCATCAAGAATCATATTTGGACCATCTTCAAACAATAAAGTTTGACCAGTGCACCACCAATATTCATCTTCAGTTTCTCCTTTCCATGCAAACACAGGGATGCCTTTTTCAGCTATTGCTGCAGCTGCGTGATCTTGGGTGGAAAAAATATTACATGATGCCCAGCGAATATCTGCACCCAGTTCAATTAGGGTCTCGATAAGGACAGCGGTTTGAATTGTCATGTGAAGCGACCCAGCAATTCGTGCGCCTTTAAGGGGCTTTGATTTGCCATATTTGTTACGCAGGGCCATAAGGCCAGGCATTTCATTTTCAGCAAGAATTATTTCTTGACGACCCCATTCAGCGAGCGAGAGGTCTTTAACTTTGTATTTTTCGGCAACGAGTGCTGTGGTCATTTGCGAAGGCTCCTTGATTATGAATGAATCATTATGCGTAATACGCACAATATATCTTCTGATTCATTATGTGTGTTTGCTATTAGTTTTGAGTGATTGCGCGAGGAATGAAAAAATACTCACGAACATTTATATTTTTATTTTAGCAATTATTCTTTTTGCCGTCCATATTTATAATAGCAATCATTTAATTAGGTTTGCTAATTTTTACAGTTTTATAAAGAAAATTCTTAAAACTTGTGAACTTTTTTAATTCTTCAGAATTGGTTTGGTAGTGTAGATTGCAAGCCCTTAATTTTACTGCTAATCCCGAAAGGTTTACATGATAGCGATTTCGGGCAATTTGTATTATATCTATCACAGTGTCTCTTGTGATTATATTTTTTTTGAAAGGGTTATGAATATGAGACCAAAAATCACCTTCACCATCTTCTAGTTGCTTTAAAATTAAGTCTATGTGATCAACTACTTTCTTAGAATGGTCTGTATTGCCAGAGTGGTCAGATTGACACGCTTCAATAATATCCTCAAAACTAATTAATGAACCTTGACGAAACATCATAGCTCTCATAAGGATGTTTTTTAATTCTCGTACATTGCCTCGGTAGTTGTGTTTGTTTAGGTACTCAATGGCTTTTGTATCTATTCGGGGACACGTCTCGTCTGTATGTCCTTTTTTATATGCCTGAAATAGTATTCCGAGAAAGTGGGTTGCTAGATCTGATATATCTTCTTGTCGTTCGTTAAGGGTTGGAATTCGAAAGTTTAATGCATTTAATCGTTGGTAAAGATCTTCTCGAAACCTTCCTGCATCTATTTCTTCCCGTAAATTTTTGTTAGTTGCTGCTATAAGGAAAATACGTGAATACCTAGGTTGATTTTCACCTAGGCGCATAAAAACACCTGTGTCAAGGAAGCGAAGTAGTTGCACTTGTGTTTTTGGATCGGCATCACCAATCTCGTCAAGAAATACGACTCCTCCGTTAGCTTCTTCCAGAATACCTTGACGGCTAAACTCTGCACTTGTATAGGCCCCTTTTTTATGTCCAAATAATTCGCTGTAAGTGAGTTCTCCACTATATGCAGCAATATTAGTTTTTCTTAAAATAAGCTTAAAATCATCTCCATTTTTTTGTTTAAAAATTTCTGTTATGCGAGAATATATGTTGTTAAAAAAAAATTCCTTGCCGGTACCGGTTTCACCATGAATTAGAAGTGACGGTAGGCCCATGTTTGCTTCTGAGGATTGAGCTGTATCCCATTTAAGCATTCTGTTGCATACCGATTCTACTACTGTATTAATTCTATTTACTAATTGGTGGATAGTTTTGCTTCGCCCAATAACATTTCCGAAATAGTATGAAGAAACTTTTGGGTCTCTGTACTCTACTTCTTGGCGCAACTTTGTTATTTCTTGTTTAAGCTCTTGTATTTGAATTAGGTTGTTAACTTTCTGGCTGATTAGACTTGAAATAATTTGGACAATTCGCCTATGTTCAACAGTAAAATAATTTTTTTGAAAGTGATCCTGGTTAATAACTCCAATAACACTATTCCCAAATATTATAGGTACAGACATCTCAGAAGATATTGAAGGAGAAAGGTTTTTATAAAAGCCTTTAGTTAAAACAGCATCTTGTACGTCTGTAAGTATTATAGGCTGGGCGGTGTGAGCGCAATATCCGTTAAGTGACTTTAGAGTGTCAGCTACCTCATCTCCACCAACTGGCATAGCAGGGATTTTATTTTTTGTCCACCCTCGTGATTTAGCACCTAATAGGCTTCCGTCGTTGTTTTCGACTACCAACCAGGGTTTTTCATTTAAGATTTTTAATATGGAAATAGTTCCACTATCGGCGCCAATTAACTCTGAAGTTTTGTTTAGAATCTTGTGTAGAAAGATTGGTAGAGACTCATGTTTGCTTGAGATTAATTCTTCAATCTCTCCCAGGATTTCAATTTCTATGTGCTCAGAACTATCCCTTAAAATAATTTTCTCAACCATGGCGGCATGCTCTTCTAATAGACGTATTTCTATCGGAGAAAATTGATAAACTTCATTCGTATAATAATTCACAGAGCAAATAAATTTACCACTGATATGGTTGTATCTTGGAATTTGATAGAGTGATGCCATGTTTAGCTTTTTTATATAGTTAGATTTCTGATTTTTTTTTCGCATAATCAGGCCATTTACTTTGTCGTATTTAACCATTTGGTTGATTAAATTTTCATCATTCAACACACTCAGTAATTCTTTATCAAAATACTTTGGAACATCGTCTTTGTTTTTCGAGTAAACAGCTATTATTTCGACTTGATCTGTGGGGTTAGTTTGGTTTAACTTTGAAAAATTTGAAGAGGCTGGAATAAATACTGACGCTAGAGCTACCTTGTCTATTAATTTTACAGCTGATCGAACGATCATCCATGTGGCTTCCTTTTTTCGTGCAAGGTCAAGGTGCCGTGAAAACGATATCTGTTGATGGAATCGTTTGGCCCGGTCTATCATTATGCTTATATTTGAAAGAAAATTATTTACTGCATCAATTTTTTCATTTGATATAAAGGCACCTTCCTTTTCCCAATCTAAAGTAAGTGATCCTATAGGTCTTAACTCATGTATTATGGGAAAGACAACAGAAGCTTGAACTCCTGACATTTTTTCAAATGGATTCCTGTACTTAATAAAGCCCTCAAGCAAATCCCAAGATCTAATAATCTTATTTTCATAAAAAGCTTGGCTGGTTATAGAATCGCGTGGAGAAATAAATTTAGTAACTTGTTGTTCGTATGGATTCTTTTGGTCGGTCATATACTGACATATGAGAATACCTTGATGTAGGTCCTCTAGATAGACCCGAACCATGTGGCACCCAATTATTGATTTTAGTCCTATAGCTGTATAATGAAGAATATCGGAAAGGTTTTCTTTCCCGAATGTTTTGATTTGATCAGTTAGTTTTTGCAGGTCATCTTTCATACATATGACATAAAATTGAGTAAAAAATATACACTATCATATTTAATGGTGAAATTTTTATCACAGCAATTCAATTTTTACTCAATAATTTTATAACTATAGTCAAAAAATGGTCATATTAGGAAATATATTCACATTAGTATTCTTTAGTTCTAAATATTTACCCAAGTAGAATATCTATTTAGGCCTTTATTTATAATTACTTATAATTTTATTTAATTCCCTATGCAAGCAGGATTGCTGTGGCATAATATTTGCTTATTTTAAAAGTGAGGTGAAAACTATGCTGATAGACAAATTATTATTTTCTGACCAAACTCCGTTAGTGCTTAAAAAGGGTCTGGACTTTCAATCTTCGCGAAACCTGATGTTATCAACGAATATCAGCAACATGGAAACTCCTGATTTCAAAGCACATGATATCAATTTTGAGCAACAATTACAGGAGGTTATTAAATCCAGTAATCAACTATCAGTAAGATCAACTAACAGTAAACATTTTGGGCCGTCAAATGATGCTTTAAAAGGTTTAGAACCGTTACCTTTTGAGTTAAAGGATCCATCCAAGTCTAATGGTAATAACGTTAATATAGATAAAGAAATGGGTAAGTTAGCGGAAAACCAAATTATGTATACTGCTTTTATCCAACTCATGATGAAACGTGGTTCTACAGTACGAAGTGCTGTTACTGAGTCAGCCCAACGATAGTTTTTTAGATAAAATATGTTATAATTATGTTGTTTGAAGTATAATAGATTATGATTAGCCTTTTAGGTTCAATCTAATTTTTAGCTAAGTTATTTTATTGATTATGAAAGATATAACTATACAAAGTAATTTAAAAGCCTTGGGTGGAGTTGGTATCCCTGGGAATTTGGATACAAAAAAAATAGGTGTAGAAGAGGGGACGGCTTCGTTTGCGGACACCTTGACTGAATCTCTTGGCAAGGTAAATGACTTGCAGAAGGAGGCAGATAAGGCTATAGAAGAGTTCGCAACCGGAAAGACTCGTAATATTCATGAAACAATGATTGCGGTTAATAAAGCCGACATTGCTTTTCGTTTGACGATGCAAGTTCGAAATAAAATAGTAGAAGCCTATCAAGAGGTTATGCGTACCCAAGTATAGGTTATGATAAAAACTTACAGCTAAGCTCTTGGATTTGATGTCCAGGAGCTTTTTTTATTTTATTTTTAGTAATTGACAGAAATAGTTAGTTGAGAGACGATTAAAAAATAGTTTCAATTTAAAAGTATTAGCAATCAGCTTGTATATAGTGGAGGTTTTATGCGTCAGTGGAAAAGAATATTAATTACAACTACCTTACTTAGCGTATCTTTATTCTTTGGAACACAACAGATATATGCACAAGCTAGTGGCCATGCCAGTGTTGGACTGGGGCATGGAGAAGAAGGTTTTTTACACCTGAAGGAAATGATAAAGCACCTAGAGTTTGGCTTAAAAATGCCAGATGCAGGACAGGATCTAAAGTCTCATAGCACGACATCAATAAAGCATGCAAGAGAAGCACTTAAGCATTACGATGAAGCCTTGAAACATGCTAACGAATCCTTGGGTCGCACTCGTAATCAAATGATGGGTGGCGGGGAAGGTAGTGGAAGTTCCCACGAGGAAGATTCGTCAGATTCGCATGATGAAGGATCTCACTAAAGAATTAAATAGTTTAATCTTAATTGCAGAATAATTTTACTCTTTTAAATTTAGTTTGATTGTAAATATAAAAAATATGCCTGAGAGATTTCGCCGTCAGTAATTTTTTTATTTTTAGTTATATTTTTTTGTTTAAGGCGATACTCATGGACTCTTTCATATAAACTAAAAGATCATAATGAGATTGCAGTTGGTTATAAATATTATTTCTAAATTTTTGGCCGGATAAAATTTTTAACTTATTGTAGTTTTGAATCACTGAGATCCAGTCAGGTTTTTTTTTTAGCCATTGTTTTTCTTCTGCCCACTGAAAACACGATTCATCAGATAAAAAATTATTTCCTTCTTGTTCTGCGAATGAGTGGATAGCTTTAAGCGCAACTTCATAGGTCAGCCTAAACCTTTGAAGTGCGGCCCCTCGATAATATTTTGTATTTTCTTTTTCAATTGCCTCTTTTAGTCTAGCTAGTGACCAGCTCAAGTGTGGCAGGATAATTTGTGGAGTTCGCTGGGAAGCCATTTTAATATTTGAGTAGCTGGTTGGTTGTGATTTTTTATATTAAATAAAACACTTTTTTTTTAAATTATAATTTTTTTATTCTGGAATCGTTATTATATTGATTTTATCAAATATTAGTTCAACTTATTTTTT
>LWDU01043224.1_pt1 | contig 11778 bp, 9 predicted proteins | sample 727161 | NCBI WGS metagenome assembly LWDU01 (sample SAMN04566230, study PRJNA314399) | hydrothermal vent metagenome | isolation source: deep sea hydrothermal plume seawater | place: Mexico: Gulf of California, Guaymas Basin | collected 2004-07-11 | reverse complement strand
ATCAACGCTGCTAAGGATAGCAGGGATGATGAGAACATGATTTTATGGCTGAGGGTGATATCAGATAATTCGAGCTCACGCAGCTTATCCCCGATGTAGGGTTTTGTGTTTATCTTTCCCGCATAAATACTTGTCCCTCCTAGTTGGATTCCCAACGCACCAGCGACTGCTGCCTCGGGAATTCCAGAGTTAGGACTGGGATGTTTGGATCCATCGCGTATGGCCATTGCCAGAGATTTCTTTCCGTTCAACCCACAAAAAGTTGCGCTTATAGCAATGACAAGTGAGGCTAGCCTTGCCGGAATCCAGTTTGCAAGATCATCCAGTCGGGCTGGAGCCCAACCAAACTCCCGGTAAGTATCATTTTCATATCCAAATAAAGAATCCATTGTATTGATGGCCTTGTAAGCGATGGCTAATGGGGCTCCACCCAGAGCGGCGAAAAATAAAGGGGCAATTATTCCATCGACTGTGCTCTCAGAAATTGTTTCCACAGTGGCTCTAACAATATCAGCTTCTCCCAAATTGTTTGTATCACGCCCGACAATATTGGAAAGGCTTTGTCGGGCCTTGATGAGATTGGGTTCTTGGAGGTATTTTAATACAGGCAGGCTTTCATCAAAGAGGCTACGCACAGAAAGAGTAGTATAAATAAAAAAAACAGAAGCAGCCCAACCTAACCATGGATGAATGTGGCTCAAACCATAAATTATTATCCAAACTGTAAAAAAAGAAATGGCCACAACGGCAAGGGTGGTGAGAAATCCTGCAAACTTAAGATGGGTGAAAAATTTACGGGAAAATGTTTCTAACCGGTAAGACAGGTGCGCAATAACATTTACTGGGTGTGGGTAGTTTTTAGGGTCTCCAAACAATAAGTCAGCTATAAATGCAATGGCGATTTGGACAGTTAAACTCATTTGTTGAAACCTTGTTGTCGAGATGAGAAAAACTTCTGGATCGTATTTACTAATTTCTGATTTTCTGGGTGTTCCCTAAAAGAAATCCGGAAAAAGCTGTGATCCAATCCTCTGAAATTTCCACAATTCCTTATCAGTAGGAACTGTGATATTAAATATTGATATAAACTCTGGTCTACGAGGGAGCTATTGTCTCGTATGCGGAACAAGAGGAAATTGGTTGTCGAGGGAAAGACTTCGATTTCTGGGATAGAGTTTAAAGCTTTAAATATGAAATCTCTTTCACAAATAGTCCAATACCTAGTTTTCTCTTGAAAATCGCTATCTATTATAACTTCGGCACCAACAGCCTGGGCCAAAGCGTTAACCGACCAAGGATACTGGTAGGAACTCAATTGTTTTATCTTATCGGGATGCAGCACTCCATAACCAACTCTTAGTCCTGGAATGGAATAAAATTTGGTCAGGGATCGAATTAGAACCAAATTTGGATTAGTATCTAATAAATTCCAGGCAGAATTATTGACTGAAGAAAAATCGATGAATGCTTCATCAATGATTAGCAGCACATCTCTTTTTTCGCAATAATTCTGAAGATGGGGCAGGAAATCACCATAGAGTTTGCCTGTAGGACTAGCCGGGTGACCTATTACAACGGCTCCAAGATGCTTAATGGAATTTAAGCATGGAAATAAAAGAGAGGGGTCAGCATTAAAAAGCTTGTCGGGTGATAATGTTATCGACTTTGGTTTAAATCCAAATGCTGAGAAAGCTTTATCATATTCTGAAAAACAGGGGTCAAAAATAGCAACCTCTTGATCATCTTTTAATAAATGAGGAACAAGGTAAATCATTTCAGTAGAACCATTTGTTACCCAGATCCAGTCTTTAGGGATTCCTGTTGACTGGGAAATATTATGTGTGATCGCTGAACAATGTGGATCTGGATATTCCCGTAGGAGGTGGGGTGTTTCCAATAGCAATTGAGAAATGCATCCGGGAGGAGCTAATGGGTTGATACTAGCGCTGAAATCAATGAGTTTATCTGGATCGACTCCGGAAACTTTAGACACAGCTTGTGGGTTGCCACCATGATTGGGGTAGGGGATAGAAGAAACTTTTATAATTGAAGGAGGTTTATCGTCAATCATTTTCCATTGGTTTAGATATATGAACTCTATAATCCGTAGGCTCTCCTAGCCATTTATTATAATGAATCAATTTCTCAACAGGTAGTCGCTGAGCCCACCCTGCTGTTTCGAGCATAGGCTTAGGATAAAATGCTTCAGTATGTCCCACACATAAATAGGCTACGGGTTGGATATGATCAGGGATATCCAAATCCTCTTTTAATTGATCATTTGATAAAATACTTACCCATCCAACTGCTAGTCCTTCAGCTCGGGCAGCAAGCCAGAGATTTTGTACAGCACAACATGTGCTAAAAAGATCTGTCTCAAAAACGGTGTTTCTCCCCAAAACGTTTGGGCCGAAACGTGTGCGGTCGCAGGTTACACATATATTGACGGCAGCATCCTGAATACCTTCTAGCTTTAGCGAGTTATAAAGTTTCTTGCGGTCATCACTAAATTTTTCAGCTGCCTCTTCATTGGCAGTTTTAAAATTAAGGGCAATTTTATTTTTGACTATAGGATCAGTGATCACCAAAAAGTTCCAGGGCTGCATATATCCAACGGAACCTGCATGATGTGCTGCATCTAAAACTCGGCCCAACACCTTAGGGTCGATAGGTTTAGATATAAAGTGTCGCACGTCACGACGCTTGTATATAGCTTCATATAGACCCTGTTTTTTTTGGGGAGAAAACTCATGTTTTGATAGTTTGTCTTCAGGTTCTTTTGAATCATAATGTTTTGCTGTAGATTTAATGATTATAGGAATCCCAGAAACCATATTGATCACTTCATCGAATTCTACTGCAAGAATCTGATTGGTTTCGCCGGCGATATCGCGGAATGACCTTGCAGAAGCCTCCATAGGAACAATTCCAGATCCTAATTCATTGGTTATTGCAATAATATCGCTCTTGCAATTTTTACTTTCCTTGATAAAGTCTTGCACCCTTTCGAGAATAGTTTGGCGAGGCATATTTTTCATGACCATATTACTCAACCATAAAGTAATGCAGTCCAGAACAATACAACCCTGCTGACTTCCCATCTCTGTTAAAACTTTAGTCGGGTCAAGAGGCTCTTCAATGGTGGACCATTCCTTGCTGCGTTCATTTTGGTGCTTTTTTATTCTTTCAGCCATCTCCTTATCGAGTGGTTCTGCTGTGGCAAGGAAAATTTTTGCACCTTTGGTGTTCGCAGTTAATTGGAGGGCAAGACGGCTTTTTCCGCTCCGGCTTCCACCTGTGACTAAAATAGTTTTTCCAGACATATAATCGCTTTCCTTGAAGGCGAGGTTGGTAATTATGTTATCAAAATAGTGTCAATGCTATACCACCCAGCAATAAAAACAGAGTTTCTATTATTTCTGATGTGGCGCCGAGGGTGTCTCCTGTAATGCCGCCAATTCTTTTTTTGAAATAAAATAATAATCCGCTTAAAGCGAGGGCAAAAGTTATCAAAGTGGCGAGACCCATGACCCAGTTCGCATAAATTAAAATAATAAAGGGGATAGGACAATATAATAAAAGGGAATACTCCCCTTGTTGATAAAAATCTTTTGCCAAGGTTTTTTCAGACAGGACGTGGTTGACAAAAACCAAGCCAATAACCTGGGCTGTTCGGCCGAGGGCCGGTGCTATGACAAGCCAAATTAATAATTTTGAATGAATTATCCCAGCAACGCCGGCAAGTTTCAAGAGCACGCAAAACAGGATAGCCAGGACGCCCATCACGCCAATTCTTGGGTCTTTCATGATTTCTAAAACCTGTTCCCGAGGTCGGTGCGAGAAAAAACCGTCCGCTGAATCTGCCAATCCATCTAAATGCAAAGCACCTGATATAAATGCCAATAATAAAACGTCACCAACTATGCGAATTTCCAAATAGGGCAACTGGCTTAGTAGTTCATCCACCCCATATAGCAGACTTCCTATGAAAAGCCCGACTAGAGGAAAATAAAGAATTTGCCTCCCATCCATACTGTAGGCCTTGGCCGGTATTGGAAAAATTGTTAAAAAGCCTATGGCGGATAATAGTTTCAAGTGTATAGTTATCCAAATAAATTAAAATTCAATTCCTTTTTGCGCCGGAATACCTTGCTCTTTAAACGGGTGTTTGATCATTTTCATTTCCGTAACCAGATCGGCCATTTCGATTAAATTTTCCGAAGCATTTCTTCCTGTACAGACCACATGGACTTTTTCGGGCTTGTTTTTTAACAATTCGAGAAATTCATCCTCAGGAAAAAATTTGTAATGCAGAACGTAGTTAATCTCTTCAAAGATGACCATCTGATATTTTTCGCTTAATAACCTTTCTTTCACAATTTCGTAAGCTTTCCGGGCAGTAGCTTTGTCTTGCTCAATATTTTCGGTATCCCAGGTAAACCCATCTCCCATTGGTATGACTTCTACATAGGGTGCCAATTTTTCAAAAGATTTTCGTTCCCCTGCCTTCCATTGACCTTTCATGAACTGCATGATAAATACATTCATTTTATTGCCTGCGGCACGCATGGCCAGGCCGAAAGCCGCTGTGGATTTTCCTTTACCCTCTCCAGTGTTGACTATGATTAAACCTTTTCTTTTACGAGGATCTGCGGGAGACTGCTTTTTCATTTTTTCTCACGGTTGTTAGTTTTGTTTGTCAAAAGTGTCTTCATAGAATATTATTTGTTTGCAAGGGTTTTAATGAACTTTATCCATGCAGAGTTTGACCCCCAGTAAATATGAGAATAAAATGAAAAGCAATTCAATATTCTAAACCCATCTGTTATTTCGTTATGTTTTTTAGGTGTAAGATGACTCCAATTGGGTGTTTCCTTGTTGTTGATCAAGGATGAATAATGGAACTCGTGACCGTGTAGCGTTAAATTTTTTCCTGAACTCACCTTAGAGGCGTTTACCAATTTCCGGTATCCCAGAGTCAGCTTTTTTGATTTTAGTGAAGTGTTATAATTGAAAAGCCCAACGAGGGAGTGTTTCTTTCCCATACTGTCAGTTATTCCTTTGCCTAAATACATGAGCCCACCACATTCCCCGATAATTATCTTCCCAACCAAGCCGCCCTTTTTTATTTCTTTTAACAGCGAACGGTTTTTGCTTAAGGGTTGAGCGTGTAATTCCGGGTAACCTCCAGGGAAATAATAAACATCCATATTCTCTGGTAGATGAGGGTCATGGAGTGGTGAGAAGAATGTGATTTTGAAACCCTGATGGGATAGAGAATCTATAGTGTCCTGATAAATAAATTGAAACGCCTCATCTTTGGCTATGGCAATATTTATTTCACTATTATTGCTCTTTGCCTTCCAGCGCTTTGGGTTTTTAATTTGTTTGGTTGGTGCTTGCAAAGGTTTTTTTATCTTTAAGAGTTTTGTGAAAAATTTTAAGTCTATATGGGATTCGATATGTTTTGCCCACTTTTTATAAATGTCATTTTTCTGCTCAATACTTTGTTGCAGTCCCAGATGGCGACTGGGTATATTTAATTCTTGCGATGTTGGCAGCCAAGCGAGAAGTTTTGCTGAAGTGTAACGTTCAATTGAAGATTTTATTATTTCTGCATGGCGTGGACTATTTATGTTGTTTGCAATGACACCGATTAGTTTAACCATTGGATCCAGTTGCATGAACCCCAATACTTGAGCAGCGGATGATCGGGACATGGCTCTACCGTCAATGACCAAAATCACAGGTAGGTCGAGGAGTTTGGCGATTTCTGCCGTGGAACCTTTTTCTGATGTGGGTGATGCCCCGTCATGCAAGCCCATTACTCCCTCAATGATTGCAATATCACCCTGATCCATAACATCATTGAACAAATCTTTGACGTAATTTCTTGTGCACATGACGGTATCCAAATTATAACTTGGTTCACCGCATGCCTTGGCATGGTGCCCGGGGTCAATATAATCAGGGCCGACCTTGAAAGGCTTGATTGACCAACCTTTGTTTTTCATCAGGCGCATGAGTCCCATTGATACAGAAGATTTTCCGGCGGAACTATGAGTTCCTGCAACGACAAAACCTTGGCATGCTTTATAAGTTTTCATATTAGGATTAATTAAAATCTGGCATGCTGTGAAAAATTATTTAAGTTTGTCTTCGACAACTTCCATGTTGATTGAATTTTTTATTAAAACCGACAGTTTGTTGATTTCTTGAGTCCTGAATTGAGCGTAATCAAATTTAGTCTCAGGTTCCTTTATTCCTTTTACGGCTCTTATATAACTTAAAATATTTTTTCGGAAAAGGTCTTTATCCAAAAATCCATGTAGATAAGTTCCGATTATGGTTCCTGCATGATTTATGATGCCGAAGTTCATCGGATTATCTGAATTTGGGGATGAGAAGAGGGTGGGGTAATTAGTCTTGAAAGTGGTGCGCCCCATATGTATCTCGTAACCTTCGCAATGTATTCCCTCTGAGAAAACACGACTTGTGACCGTTTTAAGTTGTATTTGCCGGGTTAGTTTTTCTGCAATCAAAGTAGTTTCAAAATCGAATAGAGCCAATCCACCCACTTCTTTATCGGAGCCTTCCAAGCTGTTTGGATCTTTTATTATATTTCCGAGCATTTGAAAACCACCACAAATTCCCAAGATCATACTTCCTGTTTGATGACAATTTAAAATTTCCTGAGTTAGCAATTGTTGATTTAATAATTTCATGTCTCCGATGGTGTTTTTGCTTCCCGGCAATATAATTAAATCAGGATTTCCCATTTGTGATGGGTGGTGGACATACCGAATTGATATGGATGGGTCGTATTCAAGTGGAGATAAATCGGTGAAGTTGGAAATTCGAGGGAGTTTGATAACTACTATATTTATGATTCCCTTGGAGTTTATTTCTGCTGAATAGGAACCTTGTGGAATGGAATCTTCTTCGTCAATGATCAAATCTTTGGCATAAGGGACGACCCCTAAAACCGGTTTATCTACCATTTTTTCAAATTGTTCTATTCCAGGTTGTAAGAGGTTTATGTCTCCACGAAACTTGTTAATGATAAACCCTAAAATTCTCTCCTGTTCATTTTTATTTAGCAGATCATAAGTGCCTTTCATCCATGCAAATACTCCACCTCGGTCAATGTCGCCCACCAGCAAGACGGGAGCATCTGCTTTCTCGGCGATAAACATATTCACCAGATCTGTTTGCTTTAAGTTGATTTCTGCCGGGCTTCCCGCACCTTCAATAATTACCAGGTCGTATCGGCTTCTCAAATCTTGGAGGGCGGAGAGCACAATTTGCTGGTGCTTTTTGTATTGCGAGTAATAATCCTTAGCATTTCTCGATCCGCTTGGCTTTCCCATTAAGATGACCTGAGAATTATTGTCTCCAGAAGGTTTTAGCAGAATGGGGTTCATGGCTATTTCTGGTTTTAATCCACAGGCCTCTGCCTGATAGGCTTGGGCGCGGCCCATTTCGTCCCCTTGCTCGGTCACAAAAGAATTCAAAGCCATATTTTGTGCTTTGAATGGTGCCACCTTGTATCCGGCTTGATAAAAATATCTACAAAAAGCCGCAGTTAAAAGGCTTTTCCCCACTCCGGATCCTGTACCTTGAATCATTAAGGTTTTCGCGATCATAAATTCAAACTATCCTTTTTATTTGGTAATGGCAGGATGGTTTTTCAAGCATTAAAAAAATCACACACGTTCTGTAGGTTTTCTGGTTTGATTTCATGAGATTGAGCCGTTTCAATAGACTCTATCCGATGTCCGCGACTCTTCATTTCCTCAAGTGCATGATCGGCCAGGAATGAAGGGACAACCTCATCATTAATGCCAAATATTCCGAGTATATCTAAGGGCTTTTTTTGCTCAATACTCTGGTCAGGGAGTTCCGGAAGAAAGCCGCAAATGGATGCCACTTTGAATAAAGAATTGGCACCTAAGAGGGTATAAGTAAGGGATGCGGCACCACCCTGGGAAAATCCCCATAGGCAGGTTCTTAGGTTCCTCCCAGAATTATTTTTTGAATAATGTTGGTGGGCGGAATCTATAATTTGTGAAGTATACGTAATAAAACTTATTACTGTTTCCTTTTGCCTGGGACCGTCTTCCCACCAACTCCAAATACCATCTCCTGCACTTATCTTTCCTTCAGGAAAAATCATCACTGTGTTGTGAAGCCTTAAGCGGTTACCCTGGACAAGCATGTTCTCGGGAGTGGAACTTGCTCCGTGAAAGCCGATTAAGAGATTGATGGGCTTTTCTTCGTCAATTTCTGATTCTCCTAGTATAATTTTTTTTTTGTTCCACTCAGTGGTCAGGTATTTAGTCGTCATCCTTTAGACCCAGTTTTTGTGATTGAATAATTTCTCCAGCCAAAACTTTAGCTTCATCATGAGTGGCTATATCACCAAGTACGTGTGCTTTTTGGGTGCTATACAGAATTTTACCAATAAGTGGAGAAGGTGGAGTGTCAAACTCTCGAATGATATCTTCTCCATTTAGTAATGGTTTTTTATTTATTGTTGGAAGGTACTGATGGAAATAAAATTCAAATATCCGGTTACAGAAAAGAGTTACGTTGCCGTCATTTGAATCCAAACTCGAAACAAATAAGAACACAGATGCTAAAATTTCTTCTTGAATGGTATGAATCAATTCGTAAATTTCGTTCAGGCTGAGATTTTTTTTGGCATACCCTTGTGCTAAATACCAGGCACCATTTAGAGTTTGATCTATAAACTTGGTTTCTGCATTGCTGGGTCGAAGTTCCCAACTTTGATCAGATAGAGGGCGTGGTTTTTCTACAGATCCCGTTTCAGTAACTGAATCCTGAATTTCCCCCATTAGTAAAACAGAAACCTTTAAAAGATATTGGTTATTATCGAGGCCATTTGTATTCAGCTCATCTGAATATTCTGGGAATATTTTTTCTGGTTCTTGAATTAGATTCTCCAGGTTTTCATATTGAGTGGAAGTTCTGGAATAGGTCTTGTTGGATCTTGGAAAAATATTGCCTAAAAGTCCAGTACTGTGCAGAAGATCTAACAGTAATTTTGTGCAGGGGGCCTTAAAAAATAAGGACATCTCATGCCAAATTCTTTCCTGAGCAGTTTCCATTATTTTGGATTTATGTTGGGAAATTTCGCCTAATGTTTCCTTGTCAATTTCAAATCCTAAAGTAGCTGCGAAACGAAAAGCTCTAAGTATACGAAGAGGATCAGACTGGAAAATTGGTCCAGGGAGTACACGAATTTTTCTGTTTATCAAATCTTTTTGTCCGTTGTGCGGATCAATGACATCTTTTCGTTTTCCCAAGAAATCTTTTAAAGATAGACCCATTGCATTAATGGTGAAATCTCTTTGCGATAAGTCCTCTTCGATATTTTTGCCTTGTAGGTCGGTGAAGTCAAGTTGCTGATTTTGATCGAGGATGACACGAACCGTATTTCGTCCAGGGGTGTTATCAAGAGAAATGCAAGTGAAGTTAAGATGGACAGAAAAACTTCTGCCAAACTCTGCGGCATTTTTCCCAGTAAAATCAAAATCGTTACCGGGTTTTAGCAGCAAATAATCCCTTAACGTGCCTCCAACTACAAATAAATTTATGTTTTGTACGGTAGAAAAACTCAGTAGTTCCAAGATAATGGCTCGGGTCAATCGATGCATGATTTGAGAGACGAGTTGAAGGTGAATATTTGGTTCATGTTACAGGAAAAGAGGGGCAGGTGGTTTGTTTAATTTTGTTTTTTGAGGAGAACACACTGAATGGTCGATGAAATTGGAAGGTTTATAGCGAGGTCATACACCCCATCCGGACGAGAGGGGGACTTGCTTTGAGACTGAAATTTTTCCATCCCGTTTCACAAACTGTAGGTCTGTATTTGTCAAAGCCCGGATAATTTGTTGTAGGTTTTCAGAGGGTTTACTTTTTGGATCTTTGATTAAAAACGGGATCATATCATCAATAGAATCCCTGATGCGATCACTTTCAATAATGTATCCAAGATAGGTGACTTTGATTTCGAGAAATTTTTTGATCAGTTTAAGAATATTGTCACCCGCCATCAGGTCTTTTCGGTTTCTTACACGATTGACAACGAGACCCGGAGTGAACTCACTTATTATAGAATTTAGTTGATCGGTATGTTCGGGAAACCTTTCCTCGAATTTTGAGCGCAATAATTCGGTGGTGTAGGATTCCATATCGGCTTCGTTTGGGTTAGAGTGATCCACAATTTTCTGAATTTCTGGATAATCTTTGAAAGTCAGCGATATTTGGCGGAACAGAGCTGATCGAACAAAGCTGAAAGTCTTCATGATAGAAGTCATTTCTGGTGTTGTTATCACAACGCCCTGAGTGCTGATATTGAAGAAATCAATGACGTTGTAGTTGGTTCCTGGTCCTAAATCCAGCAGGATGGTATCCGCTTCTAGTTGGTTTATGAAAGAAATAATAGTGTCAATTTCATTGGAATCAATATTTGCGCTGCCTGGATTGTCCCCCGCACCGCTGACAAACTTTAAGTTGCTAATACCGGTATTAAGAAGCAGTGATCTGGGGTCAGTGATATCAGTATTAAAGAAATCCTGAAAGCCGTATGGTGGATTGCTGATACCTAACAAGGCATGAAGGTTAGAAGCACCGAAGTCGGTGTCCATGAGAATAACTTTTTGTCCACCCAAAGCCATGCCTGCCGCAAGATTGGTGCAGATGACACTTTTCCCTATACCGCCTTTTCCGCCTCCTACAGCGATTATGTTAATGGGATTCGTCATTGAGTTTGCGTTTTGAATGTTCTGGTGTCCACAACTGGTTATTTGTATTTTTTCTGATCTTTTAGAAAAACAAATGATTCCAGTAGATCCATATGTTTTTTGCTGTCAAGTCTTACACTCGTTGACAGCCTTGTATATCGTCTGGGTTCTGCCAAACTTTCTGCCTCAGAATTGGAGGTTTTCTTTTCAATAGAAGCTGACGAATGTTTAGGTTTAGGTGGTTGGTACAAATTTTCTAAGCGTTCCTGTAAAATTTTAAGGCGGTCTATCAGGCCGTCCGTTTTCTCTGGAGAAGAATAATCGCTTTCATTAGCTAATGAAGATAGCTTCGATTCTAGTTCTGCTGCGTCTTCGATGGGTTCTCGCTCAAATGTTAAGTTTTCGGAGGTTATTTTTGGTTCAATATCAAGTTTGCTTTGTACGATGTCAGCTTCTGGTTTAAAAATAAGACTTGGAGTATCTGGTTGATAAAAATGAGTATTAAGAATTTCATCAGATGTTGTATCTAATTTAGTTGCTTCCAATTCGGTTTCTAACGATGCCGGAATTTCCGCGGTGTCATCACCATCAATATGTATTTGACTTGAATTATCTATAGTGTTTCGGAGTTGACTAGGTTCTTCAACTTGTGGGATTAGTTGGTTTTTCGAATGCTCCGTTTCATCGCATAGACCCGAGATCACCTTTTTTTGTTCGTCTTCGTCGAGTTCAGAGTGGTTCGTAAGAGGGGCATCCGGAGAAAAGTTGCCATCAAGCCCAGTCAATTCATTTTCTTCATGAAGTCCTTTGATAGCTTGGTCGCGGGAGGAGTAGTTAACAAGGTTGAGATCTATATCTTTATCAACGTTCTTTTCACCCTTATTCGTGTCAAATCTCTCCTTCATGAACTTATTGAGCTTTTTATCAAACTCATTTTTCGTTAAAAGTGGACTGACAAGTTCTATAATTGTTTCGATGTCACTACTTTCTTTGTTGTTGGATGTTGTTT
>LWDU01043804.1_pt1 | contig 11782 bp, 31 predicted proteins | sample 727161 | NCBI WGS metagenome assembly LWDU01 (sample SAMN04566230, study PRJNA314399) | hydrothermal vent metagenome | isolation source: deep sea hydrothermal plume seawater | place: Mexico: Gulf of California, Guaymas Basin | collected 2004-07-11 | reverse complement strand
ACCGCTGCGCGGTGTATATGATACCACGGCCTCGAACCGGAAGGGATCTGTGACCCACCTAAGAAAAGTGCTAATTTGGAGAGCAATTTCCGTCATTATAACATTGGCTATAACGTGGGCGTGGACTGGCGATATGCGCGCGGCCTCCGGACTCACAATCTTGCTCCAGGTAGCATTGCTTGGAGCTCATTGGGTTTTTGAAGACTGGTGGCTTAAGGTTACTGTCGATAAACTTTTGGGCCCGGCGAAAAAACGGCCTGGCGGCCGTGAGGAAGCATGAAAAAGAGCGGCGCCCCAGAAGAAGGAGATTTGGTAAAGATTCGCCAGGGTGTGGAGCACCCGGATTATACGGATTGGTCGACTTATGATGGAACTTACCTGGTGGTTGGCGAACGAGGCATTGATGTTCAGCTTCTCGAGCTGGTTGAAGGTGAGCCTCCCATGTGGATTCGTAGAGACCACTTAGATATCATTCAACCTCGCTTAACTAGCGTTTAAACAAAACTTGTAATCAGTTCATAACTTTTTGCGGCGTTTCTGTGAAAAAGCGCTCTGAATATGGTATAATAGAACTATAAGGATAAAGAATAAGCATCATCATGAACATTCGGACTTCAACACTAGACGGAGAAACTCTCGTCATTGAGATCGAAGACGGCGACACAGGTTCTGTGGTTGACCTCATGAATGCACGAGAAAATGGATTTGCCCTTTTTGGTGAAGACATTGAAGCACCCATAGCTGTGGTGGACGGAAGACTTTTCAGAAAGTCATGGTTTACTGCTGACCACCTTCTGGCGATCGAAGCTCATGAGCTCGGTCACATCCACATGGAATCGATTGAAGAGCCAGTTGCAGAACGAGAGGGCATTAGACTTCTAGAGTCTGCCGGTCGCATAGTCGCTGCCAACATCTTAAAAGAGCGGGGCATTGCATGAAACCTGGCGATATTGTAATTCACAAGCATTGGAAAATTCCCGTAATATTGGTATCCAAGCACGCAATGAAAAATCCGCCCAGAGTTTACTGGGAGGTACTGGCCGACGGCGACATAGAACTCATTAAAGAAAACGAAGTTGAAAAATCTCATGAAAGTCGGTGACCTGATAAGAATCAAGAATCCGTTCCTCCACCCAGTTGGAGCGTACCACAGTCATTTGTTTGATGAGATTATGATCGTGACAGAGATAGATTACTGCGGAATGAGTGAGATTGAGCCAATTATCGAGTGTGTCTCTACTTCCGGCCTTCAACGGTTTCCTGCAGAAGATATGGAGTTAATCGATGGAAGTTGGTGATTTAGTAATAAGGAAGATTGTGTCGGAAGATGAAGGTATTCTCCGAAGTCTAGCTGCCAAGAAAAACCGAGAGGAACTTGGTCTCGGCATCATTCTTTCGAAACAGATGGCAGGAAGCGAACCGGTTCATCCCTGTATCACTGTACTCTATCCGAAACTTGGAAGGGTGTATGATATCGCAGAATCGCTAATGGAGGTGATCAGTGAAAGTCGGTGATCTAGTAAAGTATATGAGCCGCACCATATTAATTGTGGGTACATGTCCCGTAGATGCCGCGGGGAATAAATGGATTCTTGGAATAGAGTGTGGAGAAACTGAAGTGGGTAAGTATCGACAAAGTGTATTAAGAGTGATCGATGCGTAAGAAGTTCAAAGTAGGAGATAAGGTTAAGCTTAGAAACTACAGGAGCTGGGGTTTGTGTGAGATCACTAGCATTTATAAAGAAACTCCCAGAAAATATACTGTAAGACTTCTAGACGTTGACTGTACGGCATATTGGTGCAGAATAAAGGGCAACGAACTTTTGGAAGTAAAGCGAAGAAGAAATCGCCGAACCCGAGGTGATCAGTGAAGGTGGGTGATCTAGTGCGATGTAATTTTCAACCGAAGTGTGGCGGGTATGACAGCAAAAAGCAGCGTCTTCTGCCAATGGAACACACTATTAAGGGAGAAGTTGGTTTCATCATCCTCATCAACCGACAGCACCACACCGTTATGTTTCCGCAATTTGGATATGCACACCCTCTTGTAGCAAGTGTACTGGAGGTGATCAGTGCTTAAGTTTATTGCAGAAACGCTATTGCCTACAAAATTTGGCGATTTCAAAGTGATGGCATACCGCGATGACAATACAGGCGTCGAATCGCTAGCACTTATAGTGGGAGACGTATCCCTATTAAAAAATGTTCCAACAAGAATTCACGATCAATGTCTGACGTCTGAGGTCTTTGGATCGCTTAAATGCGATTGCCACGATCAGTTAACTGAATCTATGAAGCGCATACAAGCTAATAAACTTGGCATCATTATCTATCTGCAACAAGAAGGTAGAGGCATCGGTCTTGCAAATAAAATTGCTGCCTATAGTCTTCAGGAGTTAGGGTATGACACAGTTGACGCAAATCGAGCGCTTGGGTTTCCAGACGATTGTCGAGAATACAAACCGGCTGCATTCATTTTGAACGACTTACAAGTAAAAAGCGTCGAGCTGATGACAAACAATCCAAGAAAGATGATTAAGCTTGAAGAAGAAGGAGTTGAAGTGTCGGCTAGATTACCCATTGTGACGACTCAAAATATTCATAGTTCATCTTATCTTGAGACAAAAATTAAAAGAATGGGGCATATAATCAGTGAAAGTCGGTGATTTGGTAAAAACTCGGCTTCTTCCCCGAACCCGCGGTGGAGAAGGACACTTAGGCTTTATAATCGAAGTCCAGCACCCCGTTGTTCAAGGTCACCCTCCAGATTATCGTACCCCAACAGCAGTGTTAGTACATTTTTCAGAGTTTCAGCTCGTTGGAGAGAGAGGAGAGCCTAGACTTCAGCAGTGGTTTCACAAAAATGAACTGGAGATGATCAGTGAAGGTGGGTGAATTAGTTTGGTTTGATTCTTATTATCATGCTGTTCCGGAATATCAGCATCCGCAAGAATATTCGCTTAAAGCTATAATACTCAAAAAATATTCTTTCCAAGAAAAATATCGTATTCTTGGAATTAACTCAAGATTTGAGAACGAAGAGCTGTACGAGATTTTAGTAGAAGGTTCTTGCGTGATCGCGACCAGTGGAACGCTTATTCCAATTTTTCGTAGAAGAGAAGAAATATGAAAGTCGGTGATATTGTGCGCCAAGGAAACAGAGTAATTAAGCTTGGAAATAGAATTCGATCTAAGCGATTGGGTGTTGTTATAGACATTAGAGATACTTATCTTGGTCCGCCCAACTGGGATAAGCAAGCTCATCTCCAAGCTTGGTCTAAGATTCTTGGGCAAGCAGTAGATGTGCTGTGGGATAATGGACATCTTTCTGAGAATTTTGCTGAAAATTCTCTAGAGGTCATAGCTGATGTGGAACTTGACGATATTTTGGATTTTCATTGTACTCTACCTGTGGTACAAATTAGAATTAAGAGATAGAATAAGATATCGAAAGGTGAAGCCCTACGAACTTATCGATTTGCAAGAAGAGATGAGAAAGAAAAATGAAGATCGGTGATTTAAATGTTACTAACGAAAACAAAAATAAAAGAAATAGTACAAGACACAGCTCTGCTCGGAGTAGTTCTTGTAGTCTTAGTGGTTATAAGCTATGACAGTTTCATTCAGAAACGTAGAACGTATATACATAGAAAAAGACCTATAGATTTTTAAAATACTTTGGCGTTTTCGTGAAATTTACTTCTCAGTGTGGTATAATAGAACTATAAAGGATAAGGAATGGTTCCTTTCTCATCACCCCTGGAGAAATCATGACGAAGATCGCAAAAGGCTCTCTCGTTCGGCTCAATCAAAACACCTGCTTTACCACCAAAAATGGCGGCATGCGGAAATACCCGATGTCTAACAGTCTCAATGACGATCGTGGAGCTGTCGAGGGTACTCGGATCCCCAGTAAGGATGATATCAGGGTCTGGAGAAACAGCGATGCTTCTAAAGGAATGACCTCTGGTGGAGACACTAAGCTTCCTCCCACATGCTACACGGCTTCGATTTACAAGGATCGAGTTTATACCGTCCTCCGGGCACGATGCCGAGGACAGTGGAGCTACCGGACGTGGCCTGGACAGGCCCTGCTCCTCGATACTGAAACTGGTCACGAGATCTACGTCAAGCGCGAACTTCTCGAACTGGCAGTATAATGCAAGAAAAAATCGAAAGACTTTTAGCTATCCTTGCTGGCGATCCAAGTACAGAGACCTATGATTTCGTTCTCAAGCAGCTCTTGGATCTCTTCAATGAAAGTCGGTGATCTGATGGACAATCCTCTGATCATTTTTCTCTTTATCTTCGCCTTCATCGGCTCTGGTATTCTACTGAGCCAGCTGGGCGAAATTCTCTATGCCACGTGGTCTGATTGGAAGAACAATGCTAGTCGGTGATTTGGTACAAATCAAGATGGCGAAGGGCGCTGAGGATTGGCCGGGGAGAGAGTCGATCTTCGCTGGGCTTCACGGCATGATTTTGCAAGATCATTCTCCCATGCGCCCGCCCAACGTTGGAAGGGTTTTCGACGTCCTGTGGAGTAATGGTGCTATTGAAGACATGTACTCGGATGATCTGGAGGTCGCAGATGGAAATCGGTGATAAATGCGAATACAAGTCTCACATCGATGTTGATGGCAAATGGGTGTGGAACACCGGGACTGTCGTGAAAGCTGTCGGACCATATAGCGCAAAGGTATTCACAATCGTTGGTTCAGGACACGCTACTGGCGAGCTGGTAACAAAAACTAGCAACTATGCTAAGAAGGTAAAGTAAATGAGTACTCATGCAGTATTGGGAGTTAAGTTCTCTGATGAAACTATCGATGCGTGCTTCGTTCATTACGACGGTGACAGCATGCGAGGGCGGATTCAAAATTTTCTCTCAGAAAGAACCACAACGTGCTTGTCAGTGTTTATTGCTGAAGCACAGTCAAGAGGTGGAATGAGAAGTTTCCACGTCCCAGACTATGATACTGACATTCCAGATACAGAGTTTAGTGACAATAACGAACCATATGTCATTGACGAAACAAATTTTTACGACGATCACTTTGGTGCCCACTATTGGTACCTGGTAGATTACGAAACTGGCGAGATTAAGAAGAGGAGCAACTAATGGAAACAATCACGCTTACTGCCGCCTATGCTGTTGCGTGGGGACCTGATGAGTTCGGTAGTAAAACAATTATTAACTTGCTTTCCATTGAAGTTCTAAAGATTCCAAAGCGTTCAGCGGTTGGAAAGACTGGAGCTGACATTCGATGGCTAGCCCATGAAAACGCAGTGATTACGGAGGATTATAGAGATGAGTAGTTTGCACCCAGGTGTTACGTTTTATGAAGACGATAGAGAAAAGGGTCCGTTCAAGATTCGCATCGGAGGCACAAGCGAATTTGTGTCAGAAATCGATCCGGACTTCAAGTTCGCCTGGCCTCCCGGACAGGTGGCCGTAGTTGAGGGTTGGGATGATCCACGAGCGCTAGTTTATGAAACTATGGACGCGGCTCTTGAAGCTGCAGACAAGGTGTGGGATATCGAAGGTTTCCACACATCAATTGAAATTATTAATTTTTAAATAGAAGGGAATTTTGTAATGTCATTGCTTACAACAGCAGCTCGAGAATCTGATGGTGGAAAGACTGAAATCACCATTGCTGATGGAAAGATTTATGTCGATATTTTTCGAGGAAAGCATCATATCGACCAATACATATATGAAGCTAAAGATTTGATTGATAAGAATATTGATCGAATTCTGATGTCTAATGGTTTTTGCTGGTCAGATTTCAAGAGAGTGATCGGTGCTAGTCGGTGATTTAATAAAAATGGTATGCACCACCGGTACAAAAACCGGGCTTATTATAAACATCAAGCGCCGACATGGAGCTGATTGCAATAGGCACAGCAGGGTTGCAACGGTTATGACCACTGCTGGAAATTTGGCATCTTGGCCGCTAGACAGTTACTATCAAATTGAGGTGATAAATGGGCGTTAATGGAAGAGTTGGAATAAAGGGCATCAGTAAAAAAGAAGAGTGTATTGTTACATTTCGACAAGAACAAGATAAAACATACACAAAAATTACAAAGGTAATGACTAGAGATAGATCGACTGGAGGGATTAAGCACCTTAAGCGTAAAAATCCGATAGTTGAAGAGGGGCCATACAAGCTAACAAGCGATTCAGGCAATTACGATGAAAAGCTAGAATATGAAGACTGGAATGGAAACATGACATTTATGTATTTTGAAAAAATAATCGCTGAGAATCTTCAATGAAAGTCGGTAAGTTTCTATCAAAGCTGGGTCCATTCAAGTGGAGTTTGCATAACTTAGTGGCACATCCATTGAGCGAGTTTGCGTATCTTGTTGGATTCGAGCGAGCTTCTAACTGGATTCATGATATTACTGTACCTGAGCATGAACCTGGAACTGGCCGAGGATGATATGAGGGTCGGTGATTATGTTGCAAAAATTACTAACGAATGGCAGAAGCATAATCGCTGGATGGAATTTCCCGATGAAAAACCCAAGCCTTTAGGGATAATCGTAAGTGCAGGAGCTCACTCTTTGTCAGGTACAAGTTGGTGCGTGCTGCAGACTTGCGGCGCAATTATTGATATTGGTGAAAATCAGCTTAAGGTGATTAATGAAACCAAGTGAAGTAAATGTTGGAGACCTTATTATTACTGAGTACGGGCTCGCGCGCGTGATGGAATTTCTTGCTCCTGCATTTATTAGCTGCGTGATTGTTACGCCAACTGGAATTGCTGGCGCGGACCAGGGAGAGTGGATATATTTGCGTGGTTATAATTTAGAAAAAGCAAAACTAGTCACTGAAAATGATACTTATTTGACACTTGGCGAGGAAAGTAATGCGCGAAATGGAATATGAAGATCTCTTAACTTTGGTAAGAGAAACAATTTCTGAAGCTAAAAAGACGCAAGATAAAAGATTAAAAGCTTTTACTAATGCTATCACTAAAAGCATTATGGCTTTGTATTCTGGAAGACCCAGCTCTTTAAGTTCTTCGCCAATAAGTGCTGATGATTTGGGTGCAACACCCAACACTGGCGGTGATGAATTTTATGAAATTGAAGCCGGGGTATTTCCTCTAGCGTTTGATCCCAGCTCAATTGATTCAGAAATCTATGAAGAAGGTGTCGATCCATTTATAACAGTGGTTTTAGAAATAGATAAAAACGCTAGTTCTTTTAATGTTTCAGCTTCAGACAAGAGTATTACCGGCGTGTCAGATCTTGGAATTCATGTTGCTATTGAAACGCCTCTAGGGTTTTCTAAAAGCGATATGGGAAAGTTAAGAAATGAAATTGCTAATTCAGTTCGCCATGAACTCGAGCACGTAACCCAGGGAGAAGTAAGTGATCAGCCAGCACGAGCTTATGCCCGAGGAGAAAAATATTATACGTTTTTGCACGGTCCTCATGATGTAGCTTCTAACTATGCAAAATATTTGATGAAGCCGGCAGAAATTCCTGCCCACGTCCGTGGTTATACACAAAACGCTAATAGCACTGAAGACTTAAAGCGGGCCATTGAAGGCCTGCTGGGGAGTTATGCCAGCCGGGGCATGATTTCTTCTATAGAAAAAGAAGTAATTTTTGATACATGGATAGACTGGTCTCAGAACAATATCCATCGAAAAGGTTTCAAAAATTAAAAAACCTCCTATATTTAATACAGGAGGCAATCGTTGGAGTGGATACATACAGAGGGTATTCAAAAAAAGCTATTAGCTGGAATAATATTTTTTAATTTATTAGACATAATTTTTACACTTTTAGTAGTTAATTTGGGGTTTGCTGTAGAGGCAAACCCCTTTATGCTTGAAATTTTAGAAATAAATGAAATATTTTTTGCAGGAATTAAGCTCTCTTTAGTATCTCTCTGCGTATTTTTATTATGGAGATTGAGAGAATATAGAGTTGCTAGAATTTCTACTTTCTTTTGCTTTTTGACGTATGGGTGTCTAATGACTTATCACATTTTTGGCATTGCAATTTCTGTCCGATTATTTTTTACAGGGAATATTTAAAATTAGAAACTAAAATCAGCTATTATAAACAGGAAGCTTAGACAAAAAAGCTCCTCCTAGAATACTTATGTTAGAGGCGCGAGTAATTCTAGGAGGAGCGAGATGGAAACACAACCATTGTCGGGCGACTTAATATTAGTTTCCAAAATTGTCAGTCCATCTGCAGTTTTACTAGTAAATGCTAGCGGAGGAACTGGGTTATTAATTTGTTCTGAAAGATCGAAAGTGATTAGCGCAAATAGTTCTAATAGCTCTATTGAACTGTACAAAATTTTAATTGATGGTAAAATATCTCACGTAACAAAAGATAGAATTTTAAAAATTCTGAGCAGGGGGAAAGATGGGTTATTTTTGGAAAAGTAAATTTATTTCTAAGGAATTACAAGAACACATTAACAGAACAATTAAAAAAGTTCAGAGTAATAAGATTCCAACGCTTGCTTCTGAAGAAGTTAAAGAATTTATAGAAAAAGCTTCTACAATACTTTCTGGATCTAATAAAGCTGAAAATAAATAAAAATAGATATTCATTTTCATTATGGGGGGATACTATGGTATCCCCTTTCTAATTTAATATAATTACATCTAAGGGTATTCAAAGGCATAAAATGGACTTGCTCAGTAAATACATTAGAGAAACGCTAGAAATGGCACCGCAGCTCCAGCCGGAATCACAAATTTTTTGCGATATGGATGGAGTATTAGTTCATTTCGAAGAAGCTGTTATTGGACTAGTAAATCAAATTCTAGATACAGGTGAAATACCCGGTGTGGCTTCTACAAAAAAACACCGGAAAAGGCTCTATTGGCTACAAAATGAATTGGGAAAAGACTGGAGAGCAACAAAGAGATCTGATTTAGATCTTAAACCAGTTAGAAATATGATGTTCAGTGCCATTGGACAAAATCCCGGACCCATTTTTGCAACGATGCCTCCGTGGCCCGACGCTTTAAGCTCACTGTGGCCTTATATAACATCCACAGGTCACACAGTCAATATACTCAGCGCCCCAATAAGGGGCCGTGAGGGTGCACCCAGCACTACTGAGGAGGGTAAAATTGCTTGGATAGAGAAGTGGTTAAGACCCCCGCCAGCAGATATTATTATAACGCCAGCTGTCTCTAAAGTAGAATATGCGACCAGCAATGGAATTCCGAATATCTTAATAGACGACAGAGCATCAACAGTTGATGCTTGGATTACTGCTGGTGGAATTGCTATTCTGCATGTACCGGGCGGTAGTTCAGCCACAGTCGAAAAATTAGAGGCCCGCGGATTATGAAAGCCAATGGAGACTGCTATGAATCTGCTGGCCGGTATATGATGCAAGAGTGTACTTTCGGTAATGACGACTGTGATCTGGTGCTAGTACACGGAGAAGTGATGGGCCAGGGACCAATTGAGGGCATTTCATTCGGACATGCTTGGGTGGAAAAAGGCGGTAACGTTATCGACAAATCAAATGGTAGAGACATGCAGCTACCAGCAGTTGTATATTATGCTGTCGGTCAGATCGATTATCTGGACAACGTTGTTAAGTACCCTTGGTCAGAAGCACGCAAGAAGATATTAGATTATGAGCACTGGGGTCCTTGGGATCTTGAAACGTCGAGTGGATTATGAAAAAAGAACCACAGATCTTTACTCAAATTAATGCACAAAACGTGCCTGTTAGCAATGGTATTCTTGATACGCTAGAACAAGAAACTGTGACAGAATCTATTTTTCGCGAGTATATAAGAGAACTTCTGATAGAACGAGATAATTCTGCAGGCCCGGGTTTTAAGTTCATCTATCGCGGAATGAAAATTGACATGCCCACAGCAAATTTAGCTTCACAAATAAGAAAAGTTGCTAGAGGTAAACCCTCTGGGTTAAGCGAACGTGAAGCTGGCTCGTTTATCATGGCTCAGTTAAAAAATGAAGAGATTGGTGAATCATGGACAACAAACATGGATATCGCTTCGCACTTTGCTGATGTATGGAGTGCAACTAACCGAGGCAAGACTCTTCATGTAATGTTTTGGGGCAAAGTACCAAACGACTTTGGCTATGATCCGACTACGACCGGAGAAGAGCTGCCGAACTTCGAAGATGAGAGTGAAGTAAGGATTCCAAAAGGCGAAGAAATAGAAATAGCTTCTGTTAATGTCTTTATAGCTGATAAGCGAAGTGGTAAAAATGCATACAAGTTTAAGCCAGTTGCTTATAGTGTGGGAAAGGTGAAGGCATGAACCTTCTCCGCGAATACATAAGAGAGTCTCTAATTTCTGAAAGGGGCGATACCGATTATAAAGAGCAGATGGTTACTGATATTGCCGCTGATGTTCGGATAGTCAATGACGCAATTGAATCTCGCCATCCAGCCCATGCGATACCAAACAGTGAACATGTAGAGGGCTCCATCGGTGAGGCTTTAGATCTTATTTCTCTTAAGAAAAAATATGGTCGTTCTCGGAATGAGCATATAGCACAGAAGCTTCTTGACGCGTGGCGCACTGCGATGGGCGCTGGGGGCGGCAAGAAAGGTGCAGCTATAGGCTTTTTACTAGCCGCCGGCGGTGCCGCCGCTGCTGATCACTTTTTCCTCGGTGGTGCATTAACGTACTTAGGCCTCGGCGGAGCCGGGCTCAACACTATCTATGAAGTCATGGCTGGTAATGCTGCAGATGATGATCTTAAGAAATATATCCAGTGGGACCCTGCAATTCTCGAATGGATGGATGATAAAAAGGAAGATGAACTTGAGGATGAGTGGATCGATCTTTTATTTGATCATATCAGCAAAAATCCACAAGACGATTTAATGACATTTATATCGATTAATGATTTTGCGAATGAAAAACTTGGCCGGCCTTTAAAGGGTGAAAAAATCAAAGTTCGGATCAACGAGTTGCGTGAGTACATAAGAGAATTGTTGTCTGAAGAAATACTGACGCTACACCACAGAACTTCTCCAGACAAAGCTGCCATAATAAGACAGGCTGCCATAATAAGACAGGCTGGTTTCGATTCAAAGATAAAAACTAGCTTTGGAACCGAAGTTTATTTTTCTACTAAACCCGACGGTGAAGCAACAGGATACGGTAGCGAGCTTGTATCCATAGAAATACCAGAACAATATGCAAATTTAGATGACGAGTTTCCTGATGGCGAGCAACATTACTGGGTAACCACCAAAAATCTTTCTCAGTTTGGGAGGTTAACTGAGGCTCCCACCTTGAAGCACAAGGGGGATGAGAATTACTTCCGAGTTGACCTGGGAAGAATTGGATATGCCCAGGGCGGAACGCACCTTAGATTCCAAGACTGCCAATCAGATGTTGATGATCTAAAGCAAACGCCTGAGTATCTTGAAGCCGAAGAGAAATGGATGAAAAATGCCAAGCCAAGAACAGATATAGTGCGAGATGAAAATGGGGAGTGGGTTATGGCAGAAACCGGAGAAAGTACACCATTCACCCCAAAATTCTACGATGTAGCAAACGCATGGATTCATGATGAAGGTAATCGCGGCAAAGGACACGGTAAAGAAATCTACAAAGCATTCATAGACAAAGCTAGCGAGTATGCAAAAAGAAATGGCGGAGTGTTTATTGGAGCACATCACTGCACATTAGGATCAGGTACGTCTGAAGCGGCCAAGCGGGTTTGGAAATCTATAACTAAAGACTACACATCATCCGGTGATGTTATCTTTATAGGATTATGAGATGAA
>LWDU01034104.1_pt1 | contig 11782 bp, 14 predicted proteins | sample 727161 | NCBI WGS metagenome assembly LWDU01 (sample SAMN04566230, study PRJNA314399) | hydrothermal vent metagenome | isolation source: deep sea hydrothermal plume seawater | place: Mexico: Gulf of California, Guaymas Basin | collected 2004-07-11 | reverse complement strand
AAAGGTAATGCCTGGGTGGTGTAACGGTTAGCACGAAAGTTTGTGGAACTTTAAGTTTGAGTTCGATTCTCAGCCCGGGTACCAAAAAATGGATAAAGAAAATAAATTAATTCCTGGGTTGCCCTCGGGTTTTGAAGATAGATGGAACAAAAAACTATCTCTTAAAAAAAAATTAATAAGAGCAATAGAGACTAATTTTATAAAATATGGATTTGATCCATTAGAAACCCCATCTTTTGAAATTAGTGAAAATATAGGATCATTTCTTACAGATGATGATAGTAATTCTATGTCTGATGTATTTTTATTTGAAGATGGCGATAAAAATATTACACTTCGATACGACCTTTCTAGTCCACTTGCAAGATTTGTGGCACAAAACAATCAAGAACTTCCTTCAATTTACAAGCGTTACGCGATTCAAAATGTATTTCGAAATGAAAAGGCTGGAAATGCTCGTTATAGAGAATTTACTCAAGCCGATTGTGATATTGTAGGAAATGTTAATCCCGCACAAGCAAATGCTGAGCTTTGTAATTTAATTGTAAGCACTATTTTGGCCTGCGGATTAAAAAAAGACCAGTTTGTTGTTAGCATTAGTAATAGAAAAATCGTTAAAGGTTTAATTGAAGAACTTAAAATATCTGATGAAAAACAAGTAAAAGTTATGAGAGCTATAGATAAATTGGATAAGCCTGGTTTTGGATTAAAAGGAGTTGAAGATTTATTAAAAAAAGGAAGAACAGATATTAGTGGAGCAGTTACAAAAGGTGCAGATTTAAGTGACGATGAATCTTCAGCAATTATTAACTTTTTAAAAATTAAAAATTTAAAAGAATTAAAGGACAGTTTAAAAAATCCATTATCTCAAGAAGGAATTAAAGAATTAGAAGATTTATTAGAGATAGCAAGCTATGGAGATTATTTAGATCAGATAAAAACTAATTTTACAATTGTTAGAGGACTGGCTTATTATGATGGTTTTTGCGTGGAAACAAATTTGAATTTCAAAGCAACTAACAACAAAGGTAAAGAAGTTGATATTGGAAGTATTTGTTCAGGAGGGCAATATAATAAATTGATTTCAAGATTTAAAGGAGTTGATATTCCGGGAACTGGAATGAGCATTGGGGTAGATCGACTATTGTTTGTAATGATGCAATTGAATCAAATAAAAGTTGATGAAAAAAAACCGGTAATTGTATGTGTGATGGATGAAAAATATTTAAAAAATTATTATGAAATCTTAAAAATATTAAGAGAAAACAATATTAACTCAGAAATATTTTTAGATAGTAAGAAAAACCTTGGAAAACAATTAACTTATGCAAACAAAAGACAGTGCCCAGTAGCTGTTATTTGTGGTGAGAATGAATTTAAAGAAAATACAGTTACTTTAAAAAATCTTCTAGGCATTAAAGGAGATAATAATCAAAAGACAGTTAAAAAAGAAAACTTGGTTAATGAAATCAAAAAACTTATCTGAAAGAATCCTTAGATTAATAAAGTCTAAAGGGTTTAATAATATTGAATTAGATCCAGTATTGGAAACAAAATATATTCTGCAAAGATCAGGAGAGAATTTAGCTATGTCTTAGACCAGATTTAACAATTTCTTCAGTGTTAAGATTTGTTCAAAGTAAATCAAACAAAAAACAGAAAGTTTTTTATAGCGGTGAAGCGTTTAGAAAAACTTATCAAAAACAAGAATCTATAATTAAAAATCAAATTGGTTTTGAAATATTAGGTTCAAAAGATAAGCAAAAAGAAGATAGAGAAATTATAGACACATCAATAAAGATTTTAAAAAGTAGTGGCTTTAAAAAGGCAGTTTTAAAAATTGGAAATGTTGAATTATTTAATCTCTTAATCAATAAACTTGATATTCCGAGAAGGTGGAAAAATAGACTAAAAAGATATTACTGGAACGAAAGTTATTTTAATGAACTATTAAAAAGGTTGGAAACGAATGAGGACATTGACCCAGTTTTTGTGGAAATTGATAAATCAAGATATCTTAAAATGAGAAAATTTAACAGTTCCAAAGAAGTTGCAGGGAGAACTTATAAAGAAATATTAGATCGATTTGATATGAAGATAAAAGATCCAAGAAGATCATCTTCAGGTAAAATTAATACGAGAATTATTAAAGAATTTTTAAAAATAAAATGTGAACTAAAAAGTGCACCTTATGTATTGAATAAATTTTTTCAAAAATATGAACTTAATATATTTGTTGGAAAAGAATATTTTCCATTTAACAAAATTAATAACAGTAATTTAAAAATTGAATTTTCAGCATCTAACGGAAGGGATGTAGAATTTTATAGTTCAATGATTTTTTCAATAGAAATAAAAAAAGGAAAAAAATTCAAAAATTTTATTTCAGGTGGAAGATATGATGAATTAACAAGTAGTTTAGGTTTTAGAAAAGTTTCTGCAGCTGGAGCAGCAGTAAATATGGGTGTTTATGAATAAGAATACTGTAAACATTGGGATACCATCAAAGGGACGATTAAAGAATGATACTCTAAAGATTTTCAAGAAAAAAAAGTTGAGAATTTATTCTGAAAGAGGAGAAAGGGATTTGTTTGGTTATGTAAAAAAATCCAATGTAAAAATTATATATCTTCACGCAAGAGAATGTATTGAACAATTGTCTTTAGGAAATATTGATGTTGGTTTTTCTGGTATAGATTTGTTAAAAGAAAGTGAAATAAATATTCAAAACAAAATTAAAGTTATAAAAAAATATCAATTTGGTAAAGCAAACCTTGTTCTTGCTATACCTGACTTGTGGTTAGATGTACAAACCTTGCTAGATTTGGATGAGGTTGCAGACGAATTTAAAAAAAAGAAAAAAAAACTTTTAAGAGTTGCAACAAAATATCCTAATTTAACTAGGCAATTTTTATATTCAAAAGGAGTAACCCAATTTCAGCTTGTTAAAAGTTTAGGAAGTACAGAGGTAGCTCCATATGCACAAATTTCAGAAGTTATATCAGATATAACAAGTACAGGAGCAACATTAAAAGCCAATAATTTAAGAGTATTAAAAGATGGTGAAATTTTAAAATCACAAGCCTGCTTGATGATGTCAAAACTATCTTTAAGAAAAGCAGGAATTAAAAAGATTATAAACTTGCTTAGCAAATAATTTATTTTATTATTTCATTACTTATGCAAGATTCGTTGTCATACATAATTTTAGTCCTAGTAGGGGTCGTTATTTACCTTTTGGTTACTCAGCGTAAAAACAAAGAAGAGCCTAAAGATAACACTGAAGATCTCAATAATTTAAAAGATAGCATAAATAATTCATTTAATACTATGTCTGCCTCATTCAATAGTTTGTCCAAAGATGTAACAAGAGATATGACGCAAACTTTAACATCTGTTAATGAAAAAGTTTCTGCTTTTAATACCCAAGTTGAAAATTTAAATAAAAGCCAAGAGGGGATTAATAAGATTTTAGCTGGAGTTAAAAAATATGGAACTTTAGCTGAGTTTAGTTTGGCATCTTTATTAAAAGATTTATTACCTGCTTCTCAATTCATATCAAATGTTAAGATGAATGAAGATACAAGTGAAAATGTAGAATTTGCCATCAAACTTCAAGGAGATGTCTTAGTTCCGGTAGATAGCCATTTTCCAATTGAAAAATTTAAAGCCATTGATGATGCTTATCAAGCAGATGATAAAAAAGCAATTGCAGATGCTAGAACAAAATTAGCAAATGCATTTAAAGCCAAAGCAAAAAGTGTTAATGAAAAATATATTGTTCCACCAAAAACTACAGATTTTGGAATAGTGTATGCACCGACTGAAAGTTTATATAAAGAATTAACTGACTATCAAGATCCTAACACCAAGGATTTATTAACTCAGGAATTGATGAAAAAATATAAAATTGTAATTATGGGTCCAAATACTCTTTCGGCTTATTTGCAATCTTTGCATATGGGGTTTCAGTCATTAAAAGTTCAAAAAGGTGCAACAGAAATTTATAATCACTTAAAAACAATCAGCACAAGGTTTGCAAAACATTTTGATAATGTAATTGTACTTCGAAAAAAATTGGAAGAAGCAATGAAAGTTGTGGATACATTTGGCACAGATGCCAGATCCATTACCAGAACTTTAGAAAATATAAAAGATCCCGAGCAAGTTGAAATAGTGGCCAAAACAGAAAACGTAGAAAAATTTGTTGACCATTCAAAACAGCTTAAAAATTAATTTCATTTTCAAATTAAATACATTTATAAGTGACACAATGAAGTGGAATAATAAATTTAATTATCCAAAATCATCAAGATCCATAGAAAATGGCCTAAGAAAATACTTGTTTGGCGATGAAAAATTACCAAGTGTTACTTCTGTTTTGCAAGCAACCAAATCAGAAGAAGATAAAGCATCATTAGAAAATTGGAAACAACGAGTAGGTCACAAAGAAGCTAATAAAATTAAAAATGAAGCATCAAATAGAGGCACATCAATGCATTCTTATATAGAAGATTTTTTAAGAGGTAGAATTAATGAAAGCTTTTTTGAGAGCAATGAACAGTATAAACAAAATTAGAAGAAATATATGGAATGGAAACTACACTTCATTATCCAGAAAAATATGCCGGTACAGCAGATCTTGTTGGTGTTTATCAAGGACAAGAAGCAATTATAGATTTTAAACAAGCAAATAAACCAAAAAAAGTTGATTATATTCAAGATTATTTTTTACAATTAGGTGCATACACTTTGGCACACAATGTTTTTTATAAAACAAATATTACCTCAGGAGTAATATTGTTATGCACTGTAGATAATTTATTTCAGGATTTTAAAATTGAAGGGGCAGATCTACTTATGTATCAAAATTTATTTCTAGGAAGAGTAAAAAAATTTAATGAAATGAATAATTTAAGTTGACATTCATTAATAAATTCTTAGAAGAGATAGTACTAACTAAGAGCTACTTGTTTAGATGCAAATGGTTTAGTCCTCAAAAAAATAATCTAAACATCCATCAAAACATAGCTTTTTAAAGGATAATTAATATATGAATTTAGTTATATGGGATATCGAGTCATCGAGCGCTAGCACTGATTTTGGAAGTATAATAGAAATCGGTGGAATATTAGTTGATGAAAATTTTAAAGAAAAAGACAGATTTAATTTTAGATGTAGGTTGCCCGAAGGTGAAATTCCTCAAGCAATGGCGTTAATTGTTAATAAAACAAGCGTCAAACAATTAACTCAAGGAAATTTAAGTCACTATCAAATGCTTGGTGAAGTTGAGAAAATATTTAAAAAATGGAGTCCGGCAATCTTCTTGGGATGGTCAAATATAGGATTTGACGATGAAATGATTAGGAAGGAGTTTTTTAAAGGCATAAGATACCCTTATATTACCAATGCATCTCCAAATAAAAGACATGACGGTATTAATATCGCAAGAGCTGCTTATGCTGTAGACACTTCTGTTTTAGAAACAGAAATAAATGCAAAAAATAATCCAGTTTTTAAACTAGAATCACTTTCGCGTATGCAAGGTTTAGACTCAAGTGATGCTCACAGTGCATTAACAGACGCTACTCTAACTGCAAAAATTTTAAGCATAATTAAAAAAAGACAACCAAGCACTTGGGATATGTTTTTAAGAACAGCAAATAAATCAGATACTGAAACAATTTTTAAAAAAGAAGAAATTATCAGTTTAAATGAATATTTTTATGGAAAATCTAGATTATATTTATGTGCACCTCTACACCCAAAACACTGCGTTCATCCTATTTATAATTGGGGCCAGGCTGTTGATCTTAGAGTTGATGTTGAACCACTATTAAATATGTCCATCAACGAATTAAAATTAGAAATGAAAAAATCACCAAAATTTTTAAGAACTATTAGATCAAACAAAGCTCCAATAATTTTAGATCCAGAATATGCAATGAAAGTTGAACCATACAATGCAATGGATATGAGCTTGATTAAACAAAGAGCCAAATTAGTAAGAGAAAATGAAAAATTTTCACAAAATATTCTTACAGCGTTGAGGGAAATAGCAGAAGAAAAAGAACAATCAAAATCACAAGAAGATATTTATGCAGAAGAAAGTATTTATAATAAATTTACTTCTAATAAAGATACTGCGCTTTTCCCTGCATGGCATGGTGCATCTTGGCAAGATAAATTGAAACTATTAGATAAATTTGAGGATGAAAGACTTTTGGGTTTTGGTAAGAAAATAATTTATCAAGAAGCACCGGAAATATTGCCACCCGATATGTTTAAATCTATAAAAAGATCTATTTCAAAAAGAATTTTAAGTGAAAATTTTGAAAAATGGTGGACAGTTTCTACGTGCTATAATGAAATTGATACATTAAGGGACAAATATTCTAATGAAAATGATCAAGAAAAGTTAAAATTTTTGGATGAACTTAATACACATATAATGACAATACAAAAAAAATATGAAAATTCTTAGTGTGGATTAAATTAAATTATATATAAGTTTTATGTCTACAGTTAGTGTAACAGATGAGAATTTTGACAGTGAAGTTTTAAAATCTTCAAAACCAATAGTAGTTGATTTCTGGGCTGAGTGGTGTGGACCTTGCAAGCAAATAGCACCAACCTTAGAAGAAATATCTAACGAAATGTCCGACCAAGTAACTATTGCAAAACACAACATTGATAATGAACCGAATACTCCAACTAAGTATGGAATACGAGGCATCCCAACAATGTTATTGTTTAAAGATGGTGAGTTAAAAGCAACTAAAGTTGGAACAACTACTAAATCAAATATTGTTTCTTGGATAAAAGAAAATATTTAATTCTGATTTAAAACTTCACCCGCAAGATATAAGGATCCTGTAATTATAATTATATCTTTATCTTTTAAATCAATCGATTTAATGGCTTCTTTAATTGATTTTTTATAGTTAATATTTTTTGAATTTTTTAATTTTTTCATTAATTTTTCACCATTAATAGCATTAGGTTGATTTGGAATATCAACAGTTGTTAATGAAGAAATTTTATTATTAAAATGATCCATATACTCAATATGATCTTTATTGTTCATCATTCCTAAAATTATATGCTTATTGCCTTGTAGTGAACTTAAGTGTTTACTTAAAACATTGGCTCCAAGAGAGTTATGAGATCCATCAATATAAATTTTATTTTTTTTTACTAAATCTTTTAATTTTCCATTTTTTATTTCTTGAAATCTCGCAATACTTTTAATTTTTGTTATTCTCTATATTTCTTACAGTAGCTATTGCTGTTGTTATATTGGATAATTGGAATTCACCTTCCAAATTAGGCAGTGGAAGCTTAAGACCTCCATATTTATCTTCATAATAAAAAAATCCATTTTCATTTATAGAGTAGTTAAAGTCATTGCCAAAAAATAACTTTTTTGAAGAATTTTCTTTAATTGAGTTTTTTATTTTATTTAAAATCTCATTTGAGCTTTGTTTTGAAACAATAATTTTTGAATTTAACAAAGATGAAGTTTTTTCAAATATTATTTTATCTATCGTATGTTCATTTTTTGGTAGCCAATCTAAGTGGTCAAGGCCGACTGCTGTAACTATGCTAGCCAAATTTGATTTAATTATGTTTGTAGCATCAAATCTATGAAATAAACCTGCTTCAATAATATTGATATTATTTTTATATTTATTCGCTTCATAGAAAAAAGCAGCAGTCAAAATTTCAAAATAAGTAATTGCATCATTGTTATTTATTTCTTTAACTTTAAGTAATAATCCTGATAACTCTTCATCACTAATTTCTTGATTATTATATTCATAACGCTCATTTATTTTTTGAATATGTGGGCTAATATATATATTGCAATTTATATTAGCATCTTTGAGAATTGCTTTAATTACTTGTATCGTAGAATATTTTCCGTTTGTTCCAACTACCGATATATATTTTAAATTATCCTGAGGATTTCCAAGTTTTTTACAGAGTCTCTTAATTCTATCTAAACTTAAATCTATTTCTTTAGGATGCAGCTTTTGTAGGCTGCTCAATATTTTTTGAAGTTTCATTTGATAATTCTGAATTTACATCAGAATTTTTCTTTAGCAATATTTCAAGTAATTTTACAATTTCATTAGTTACATCTTTTCTGTTTAGTACTTTGTCAACAAAACCATGCTTCTCAACAAATTCTGCGGTTTGAAAATCTGGACTTAATTCTTCCTTAACTGTTGCTTGAATTACTCTTTTACCAGCAAATGCTATTAAACAACCACTTTCTGCAAAGTGAACATCTCCCAACATAGCAAACGATGCAGTTATGCCTCCTGCAGTTGGATCTGTAAAACATACTATATATGGAAGATTATTTTTTTTTAATTCATTTATTGCAAGTGTAGTTCTGGTCATATTTGCCAAAGCAATGGGACTTTCAAACATTCTTTGGCCTCCACCACAAGGAAAAATAACATAAGGAGTTTTATTATCTATTGCATGTTGCACTCCATAAATAATGGCTTCTCCTTCTGCTGCACCAACGGACCCACCTATAAAATCAAAATTAATTGCACCCGCTGTAATTTGAATTCCATTTATTTGACCTTTGGCAATCATTACTGCACAATTTTGTCCAGTTTTTTTTCTAGCTTGCATTAATCTTTCTTTATAAGATTTAGTATCTTTCCAATTCAGAGGGTCTTCAGCTGGAAGTGGTGTTTCAAGAATTTCATAATTATTTTTCCCAAAAAATATATCAAATCTTTGCCTGCAACTAATTCTATGATGTTTTCCACATGAATTACACACCCACAAACTTTCTTCTAACTCTTTTTTTAAAATTGGGCCTTTGCAGCAACTTGTCCAATCTGAATTTGCAATTTCTTCTTTTGTCGGAAATTTTTTTTGTAAATCTCTCTTTATTTTATCGCTAAAAGTTTTTATTTTTGTTAACCAATTCATGAAATTTTATTTTTCAGTTTTTCTACTATTCTACTTACATTTGTGACAGGATTTTGTCCATTATTCAAACTTCTAGTAATTTCTTTGCAAATTTCACTCCCAACAACCACCCCATCAGAATTCTTGAAAGATTCAATTGATTTATTTGTAATTCCGAACCCTATCACGCAATTTTTATTTTTATTTATTTTTTTTACTTTGTTATAATTTTTCAATATTTCCCTGGGAGAAAGGTTTAACTTACTACCAGTAGTACCAAGCATTGATATATAATATATCATATCATGTGAGTCATTAATAATTTTTTTCATTCTTTTTTTTGAAGTAGTTGGAGATAAAAGTTGTACAAAAGTGATTGAATTTTTTTTGCATTTTTTTGCAAAAGGTTTGTTATCTGGCCAAGGTAAATCAACCACAATCAAACCATTCACACCCACTTGTTTGCACTTTTTTAAAAAATTATTTTCACCATATTGAAAAATCATGTTGTAATAACCCATTAAAATTAAAGGTTTTGAATTTTTGTTTTTTTTAAACCTAGCAACTATTTGAAATACATCTTTCATTTTAATACCTTTTCGAATTGCTCGGTAAGCAGATGTTTGAATTTGTCCACCATCAGCTATTGGTGTATTATGTGGAAATCCTAATTCAACAATATCAGCATGATTTGAAATTGAATTCAGTATTTCTAATGATTTTTTTTTACTACTATCTCCGGCGACTGTATAAGTTAACAAAGCAGGTCTTTTTTCTTTTCTACATTTTTTAAAAGTCAGATTGATTTGTGATTTATTCATTTGTATTTTCCTAATCTTTGCTTAAGAATATCTTTGTCCTTATATGCATCTCCACAACTACAAACACAAACAATGGTATCCTTGCTTAATTTTGGAGCTATTTTTATTGCTTCTGCAAATGCATGACTTGGTTCCAAACTTGGATTCAAATTTTCATATTTAGTTACTAACTGGTATGCACTTAAAGCTTCTTCGTCAGTGGCCGCAGTATATCTGGCTCTTTTTACATCCTTTAAAAAACAATGGAGTGGAGAAACTCCTGGGTAATCTAATCCAGCGCTAATAGATTCTGTTTCTTCTATTTGACCTTCTGTATTCTGGTTCACATATTGAGCTGCACCATGTAATATTCCAATTCTTGATCCATAAGTTAAAGGAGCGGCATGTCTTTTACTTTTTTTTGGTCCACCAGCTTCAACACCAACAAACTCAATTTGTCTTTTATCGTAATGCATAAATTCATTCCAAAATCCAAAGCTTGAAGATCCTCCTCCAACACAGTTTAATAATTTTATTTTTTTTGGGATTCTTCCAAATTCTTTTTTTATTTGTATAAAAAGTTCTCTAGAAATTTGAGATGTACTCCATCCACAAATTTTGACAAAAATATTAGGTCCCACAGTTGAGCCTACGCACATATGAGTGGTGTCACAATTTGATACCCAGTATCTCATGCATTCGCTAACAGCGTCAACAAGTGTTTGGCTACCAGTATAAACTGGAACTATTTCAGCTCCATTTTTTTTCATTGCATCACAGTTGGGTTTTTGTCTTTTAATATCTTTTACACCCATAAATATTTTGCATTTTAAGCCAAATTTTTTTGCAGCCATACTAAGCATTTTTCCTGCATATCCCGCTCCCGTGTCACCCACGATAAATTTTTTTCCAGCTCTTTTTGCTATAAGGCAATGAACAGTAGCATTATAAATTTTATGAGCACCTCCATTGGCTTCAGAAACAATCTTTGTCCATATTTGAGCCCCGCCCAGATATTTCGTTAAGTTTTCTAATTTTACGAAAGAAGTTGGTGATCCTACCCAATTTTTAAAATAGTAATCTCTTTCTTTAATAAATTTTTTATCTTTTCTTAGTTTTTCAAATAATATCGTAAGGTCTTCTACTGGTTTTTTTAAGGTTTCAGGAATGAAATTACCTCCAAATTTTCCTCCCCAAAAACCAAATTTATCGTGCTGATCAATTAATGGAATATTTTTTCTAATTTTCATTTTTAATCTTACTAATATTATCTAAAAAAATTTTTATCTTTGAAATATCTTTCTCTCCTGAAGTCTCTAAACTTCCCGAGATATCAATAATATCTGTTATTTTAGAATATTTATCAAGCTTATCATCATACCGAATGTTGCCAGCAAGCATTTTGTTTACTGAAGTTGGCACATTATTTAATAGCTGATGGTCAAACCCAATAGATTTTTCATATCCTTTACTATCAAACAAAATTATTTCAGAAATAGATTCAAATTTTTTATATTCTTTGATATCATTTTTATTTTCGATTGTAAGTGCAGTTATAATTTTTACTTTGTATTTTTCTTTTATTATTTTAGTTTTTTCAGGACTCACATCATATAATTGGTAGTAATCAAAATTTAAATCTTTGATCTTTTCTAAAATTTCATCATTTGGACTTACAAGCACTGAAACAAAATTTATTTTTTTTTTATTTATATTAATTAATCTTTTAAGATTTTTGTGCTCAACATATCTTTTAGATTTTGGATAATTAGTTATGAAACCAACAAATTTAGGAGGATTGTTATGATTTACAATATAATTTAAAGTTTTAGTATCTTTGATACCGCAAATTTTTGCATCCATTATTTATTAAGATGATTAATTAATGTTTGAATATTTTTTTTTATATTTCCTTTTGTAATTGGTCTTCCAATTACAAGCCAATCACTACCATTTTTGAATGCTTCTTTAGGAGTCATTACTCTTTTTTGGTCATTTTTATTTGAATTGAATCTAATTCCAGGAGTAATTATTTCTTTTTTGAA
>LWDU01000355.1_pt2 | contig 11783 bp, 8 predicted proteins | sample 727161 | NCBI WGS metagenome assembly LWDU01 (sample SAMN04566230, study PRJNA314399) | hydrothermal vent metagenome | isolation source: deep sea hydrothermal plume seawater | place: Mexico: Gulf of California, Guaymas Basin | collected 2004-07-11 | reverse complement strand
ACAGCGCCTAAATTGGCTCTGGCTTATTTGGTGATACGTAAATTTCGATAGAACCCTTCGGTACCGACGCCACCCCAAAGTCCGACGGATCCATGGGCGTCGGCGCCGAGCTTCATCGCGTTGACAACGAGGGTTGGCTGCTCCGCATCACCAACAAATAGGCGCGCTTTATCACCCTTTATTTCCGCCCGGAGTTTTGTCCACTCACCTGGGACCATATCCGCGTAGGTTTCATATTGCCCTGGTGTTTCATCCCGCAATCGCTTCCAGCCGTAACCGGGATAGGAAAAATATTGGACCGAATGATTCCGGCGCAACTGGTCCTCGGCCCGGCCATTGGAGGGGCGAATATACAACCCTTCAAAACTTGAAAGATCTTCAGCAATTCTAAACGTAAAGCCGATAAATCCGCGCGCCTGAGGAGGTCCATTAGGCAATGTAAGACCGATTACCTCGAGTTCAATCGTGCCGTCGGAAAAGTCTAGACCATCGACCAACGCAAAATTGGGGTTTTCGCCGGGTTTCGCACCATCGGCGAGTACAACCCGAACCGCATCAGACCCTTCACGAGATACCACTTCAGCTTCGACATTTTGCAGTATCAGGCCGTCGAGCGAATTTAGTTTTAAATCTGTCATTTGAAAAATTCCTTAATGCAATATGGCCCCATGCCCGACTCCCTTCAATTTAAACAAACAACCACTCGGGAAGCCAAGCTGGCAGTATCTCCGGGAGCCAGCTAGATACCCAAGATGGATACCAAGAGAGGTGCAGGGTTTGGTCGTAAAATCCGATGAGAAACAGCCAGCCTATCCCCGCATAACTGACAGCCACTTTCCAGTTATATTTACCCCATCGCATTAGATAGACAACTATGAAAAGGGGTAGCGCAAATTTTTGGCCGATGATTAACATTATAAGTATCATTGCCAGCAAATAGCCGAAAAAGGCAGATGCACCCGGTAATACAGCCCGTTCTGAGGTCGATGAAATGACGGTGGATAGAGAACCTTTTTCCCTAATTTGAGTTCTAAGGGCGTTCCAATCCATGGCCATAATAAAAATCACAAGTATCAGCCCCGGAATAATAGCGACATAAGGAAATTGGCTGACCTCGGTTGGCCACTCATATGCCTCGACGCCAGCCCAGAGAAAAACGCCTGCGAGGAGAATTGAGAAAGGGAAGGATATAAGCGGATTGTGCTCTGATCCTTCACCGGCAGCGGGGGCATCTTGTTTGTTGGTCTTTTGTTGCCAATAATTTTTGGCGGCGAAAAAGATGGTGATGAGGATCAGTGCCAAAATGATCAATACAATTGGCCGAGTGATCCACCCGGCTCCTTCATAAGCGCCCATGCTAAGCTGGAAAGCGTTCTCCATAATATCGCCAAGGATGAGAGCCAGGACAAGCGGTGGTCTTGGCCAGCCACCACGTTTTAAAGTGAACCCGACAACCCCTGCGACCAGACAAGTGATCCAATCACCAATTGAAGCGCCGCCCAGCCAAGCGCCCATAAATAAGAATAGAATGACACCCGGCACCAATAAATGCCCAGGCAAAAATGAGACTTTTGCCACTTGTTTGCTGATGACCATAAGCAGGATTGCCACGACAATATTGGCAACAACAATCGTCCAAACCATACTGAAAGTGATGTGTAATTCACTCGTCAACATATCGGGTCCGGGTTTTAAGCCGACAATGATAAGCGCGCCGAGGAGTATGGCAGCGCCCAGACTTCCTGGAATTCCAAAGGCTACAGTTGGCACTAACGAGCCGCCCTTTGTTGCATTGTTCGCAGCTTCTGGCGCAATAACGCCGCGGATATCACCTTTGCCAAATTGCGATTTGTCTTTGGCTGATTGAACCGCATGGCCGTAGGCGATCCAATCGACAATTGCGGCGCCGAGACCCGGCAGCATGCCAACGTAAGTGCCGATAACAGCGCAGCGCAGAACCAACCAGCGGTGCCTGAAGGCATCTTTCACACCGTCTAAAATCCCGCCGTCTTCAGCTTGGCCCTCCGGTATGCGTGAAATTGAAACGTTGCGGATCGCAAGCTCCATAATTTCAGGGATGGCAAAAAGGCCGAGGACGACCGGGATGAGAGGTAATCGATCATTGAGATAATCTGTATCGAAGAAAAATCTCGACATTGCGACTGTCTCGGCGGTCCCAATTGTTGACAATAAAATGCCTAAAGCTGCAACCATCAGGCCTTTCGTCATAGATCCACCGGAGAGCGAGCCGACCATCGCTAAGCCCAGGATACCCAACATGAACAATTCAGGTGAATTAATTGCCAAAATGATAGGGAGTATTAAGGGTAGGGAAACAGCCAAAATCAATGCACCGAAGACACCGCCAAACGCCGAGACCGTAAAGGCAGCGCCCAATGCTCGGGCGGCTTTGCCTTGTTGCGCCAGTGGATAGCCATCAAGGATTGTCGCTTGTGAGGCGGCTGTTCCTGGAATACCCAGCATCACTGAAGCAATCGTATCGCTGGTCGTCGTCACGGCAAACATACCGAGAAGAAGGGCGAAAGCTGGCACAGGATCCATACCAAAGGTGAAGGGCAACAGAAGAACCAAACCGATGATACCGCCGAGACCCGGGACGGCACCCAACCAGATACCGAGAAAGACGCCCAGAAAGAGGTAGCCAATGGCCGGCCATTCGAAAACCAGGAAAAAACCGGTGATAAAGGCATCTAACATTGGCTTTTCCTATTTCAGGTTTTTATTGGTCGAACCGAAGTACGGGCTTAATGGCAACGCCGTTTTCACTATCATGGAAAGTTTGGGCGATTTCCTCGAATGGATAAAACTTTATCAAACGGTCAAACGGGAATTTTCCTTGCATATAGAACTCGATGAGCTGAGGAATGAAGACCTCCGGGTTACTATTGCCTTCGGAAATACCAGCGATTTTGCACCCTTTCATCAACGAGCGCATCGGGATGGGTAGATCCTTTCCATTACTCGGCGCGGTGACAAACCCAAAGGTGCCGCGAGGGGCCAAAATATCAATACCATCCAGCATTACCGAGGCGACGCTCGTGGTATCAAGGCTGAAATCCACGCCGTCTGGAAGGATTTTTCTAATTTGATCGTTGGCACTTCTCTCTTGGTCACCAGTAATAACTTCATCTGCACCAAGCTCTGCCGCCAATTGCAGACGGCTTGGATGGAGATCAACCGCTATGATTTTTCCTGCTCCGGCTATTTTAGCTGCCATGACGGCTGATAGGCCAAGCGAGCCGGCCCCATAGACGACCAGTGTTTGTCCAGGTTTAAGCTTGAAAATATTAAGCACCGCGCCGGCACCCGTTTGGATGCCGCAACCGAGCGGTCCTAGCATTTCCAGCGGCGCATCTTTTCGCACCTTTATCACGCCGCGCCGTTTGCCGATGGCATAAGTTGCGAAGGATGATTGATTAAAAAAATCGCCATGCACCGGGCCATCTTTACTTGTGAGATAATGACTGCCGTCAAGGCGGGTACAGGAGAAACTGTTTACATTGTAGCAAACAGCAGGCTCCGCTTCCAAGCAGCTCGGGCAATGGCCACATGAATCAAATGTCATGACAACATGATCGCCGACCTCTAGATCATCGATACCTGTGCCAATTTTGGCAACGACGCCTGAACCCTCATGGCCCAACACGACGGGCCGGGGTGACATGCCGCTTGGTCCTGCAACTTTAAGATCCGTATGACATACGCCGGTTGCGACAAGACGAACCAGCACTTCACCTGGTCCCGGTCCGGCGAGTTCTAATTCTTCAATTGACGGGGTAAGACTATCGTCACGGAAAACTGCCGCGCTAATTTTCTGCATTTAATTATACCTTATTTTTCCATAATGCGCGGAAGGAACGGCGAACAGTCTCAATGTGCTTCTTCATGTTGAGCGTTGCCAATTCCTGATCCCTTGTTTTCAAGGAGCTGATAATATCCCGGTGTTCATGAGCAACATTTGAACTTCCCTCCCAGTTTATTTGGCCAAATTTCAGGCAGACACTGGTCGGAAAATCGATCACTCTTAGGAGTACATCCATGAGCGTATCATTCTCAGTTGCGGCATGAATTGTTTTGTGAAACTGAGAGTTAAGGTCGAGAAATTCCCGGTAGCCCTCAGCTCTGTCATGGTTCATGCAATATTCAAGGCGATCGTTAATGTCTTCGATCTCAGCTATTTTTTCACTATCAATGCGCGTTGCCGCTAATCCGGCGCTATAGCTTTCAAGCATCGACATGATATCGAACACTTCTTCAAAACGGGTCTCGGTCACAATCGGGACAACGGCCCGGCGGTTTGAGCGCAATTGGACGAGACCTTCATCGGCGAGGTCTCTTAACGCTTCTCGGACAGGAGTGCGGCTGACACCACATTGCTCGGCAAGTTCGGGCTCGATTAAAAGATGGCCTGGTGGAAACTGACCTTCAAGAATTTCATGCTTGATGGTCATGTAGGCCGTTTGCTTTGCAGTTGGCATCAGCGCGCTCCTTTTAGGGAAAGTTACTTCTTTTTCTTGCCGCCTTTCTTCTTGCCCAATCCCAGTGCTGATCTGAGATAAGCCAATGCCGGCGGCGAGATCTTTCGGAAGTTATTAAATACTGAATTCATTTCCTCGCCAACCCGTACCAATGGATCTGAACCCAAAGCTTTCCTGAAAGAGCCCTTGGTTTGAGGGTCGTTCCAGTTTGCCCGATAGGCTTTCCGCAAAGCTGCGGTTGCTTTGGGGTCGGTGCCGGGCGCTGCAACCAACGTATTCGACCACACCATATAGGTTGAATACCATTTGTAGGTTTCCCATTTGTCGCCAGACGGCGCGGACCCTTTGACGTCTTGATAAAACTCAGCAAGCGACTTTACATTTTTGCCGTACGCACCTGTGGCGAGATTTGGCTTGCCGGTTTTTGCATCGAGTGAGGGGTGGTAATAGAGCGCTGTCGCGGTTTTTTTCTTCAGCAAATCATTGGCATAAAAGGCATAGTAGCCAGGGGCTCCGGTTGTCAGGGTTTTAATTTCCTTACCCATTAGGGCCGCCTTCAATTTAGGCTGGTTGCGATAGCCCGTTACGTGTTTGAAATTCAATCCTAGAATGTCGAAAGACAGAATAGAATACATGCCGAGTGCTCCACCTGGAATTCGGCCACCGGAAATGAAACGTCCTGCTTTCATGATATCGCTTGGTGCTTTGATGCCGGGCTTTAGATCGGCCGTCACGATCGTGACAAAGGGCAAGCCGCCGGCGGCACCAATTGTGGTGAATTTACTTGGTTCATACTTAATACCGCGCAATCCAGCGACGATGCCGGCTAGATTAAGCGGACCCCACATTAATGTCGTGCCATCCTTTTTGCCGTTCTGATAGACGTGGTTGATGCCGCGTTGGCCGCCGCCGCCGACCATGTTTTTAATAATAACCGTTGGGTTGCCCGCGATATGTTTGCCAAAGTTTTGGACAAAACGGCGCGCGTTTCGGGTGAGGCCACCACCGGCGCCAGCAGGGACAATAACTTCGATCGTTTTGCCTTTGAAATATTGAGCTTCTGCCGGGGCAGCAGTTCCCCAAATTATTGCGATTGCGCCTAGGCCAACGAGTGCCCATTTGGTTCTACGCCGTAATCCAAAATCTCTATCAATTGAGTAATTCATAAACCTGCTCCTGTTGATTTGTTTCTGTTATTCAAAAAAAGTACAACATTTTTTAAATTGATTCAATATAGAATCTAGTGCTTCACTATATCAACGGGAAAATAATGGTAAATAACTGCTAATAAATAGGATATTTACATTAATTTGAATTCTGTATAGGATTTAGCACTAGCAAGATATAAATAGAAAGTACAACTTTTATAGATAATTGTGGGATTTTATGGGGCAGGTTAAAAACATTCTTTTTATAATGTGCGATCAACTGCGCTGGGATTACCTTGGTTGCTATGGGCACCCTTTTCTTAAGACACCGCACATCGATCGATTAGCAGCCTCTGGAATGATTTTCAACAACGCGTTTGTTCAATCGGCGATCTGTGGGCCTTCACGTATGTCCTTTTATACTGGGCGCTACATGAGCAGCCACGGTGCGACATTGAACGGCGTTCCCTTGCCAATCTCAAATCTAACCTTAGGCGACCATTTGACGGACCTTGGCGTGCCCACTGCTCTTATCGGGAAAAGCCATATGACTCCCGACGTTAAAGGCATGCAACGGGTTGGCCTGAAACAGGGAGACGCCGCTTGGGAGATGTTATCTGAAGGAGGCTTTACAGCAATTGAACGCGATGACGGCATGCATTTAGATGCGACGGTAGATCCTAAACTTGCTTACAACTCATATCTTTTGGATCAGGGATATGACGGCAAAAACCCTTGGCATGGCTGGGCTAATTCTGCCGCCGGATCGGAAGGCGAAATTCTATCGGGCTGGAAGATGAGCAATGCAGACTTGCCGGCGCGGATAAAAGAACATGATTCCGAGACACCTTATATGACCCGCTGCGCCATCGAGTATATTAAAGGACAAGATCAAAAGCCGTGGTGTCTGCACCTCTCTTATATAAAGCCGCATTGGCCTTATATGGCACCCGCCCCTTATCACGCGCTTTATTCAGCCGAGGATTGTTTGCCGCCGCGCCGGGATGAGGCCGAACAGGAAAATGCTCACCCCTTGCACCGGGGTTATATGACCCATCCTGAATCAATTGTCTTTTCGGATATCGAGCGACGTCAGAAAATCCTTCCGACCTATATGGGATTGATCAAACAAATTGATGATCAAATTGGTGTTCTTTTGGATTATCTTGAAGAATCAGATTTGATGGCAGAAACAATGATTGTCTTCACCAGCGATCATGGTGATCAGATGGGCGATCATTGGTTGGGCGAGAAAGAGCTCTTCTTCGAAGAATCTGTTCGTGTTCCGCTCATCATTTATGATCCAGCGAGCGCCGCTGATGGCGCACGCGGCCGGCGGGAAGGCCACCTCGTTGAGGCCATTGATCTCATCCCAACATTCATCGATGCGCTTGGTGGGAAAATTCCAGATCATATTCTGGAAGGCCGATCATTGGCGCCCCTGCTACATGGACAATCGCCAAAGGAGTGGCGCGACTATGTAGTTTCAGAATTAGATTATGCCTATACATGGTGCCGCCAGGATTTAGGCCTAAAGCCTGATGAGGCCAAAGCCACAATGCTGCGTACCAAAAAATGGAAATACATTCACCATAAATGCTTTCAACCACAGTTGTTTAATCTTGCCGAAGACCCTGAGGAATTTCATGATCTCGGGAGTGATCCCGATTGTCAAAACAAGGTTGGCGAAATGTCTGAACAGATGTTTCAGTGGTTTAGTAATCGCAAATCAAGGACAACTTTGTCAAATGAGGCTATTGAAGACCGAACGGCCGCCTTTTGGGATCGCGGTGTTCAATTCGGACAATGGTAATAGGAGTTTAAAATGCCGAAATTTACTCAACCCCCTCGTATTGTTCAGAACCCTAATGAACGGGTTCCTCTGGTAGCTCTCATATATTTTGAAACAGACGTGCCCGTGGTGGCGACCATCACAATGGATGACGGTAACAAAAAACGGGAATTACGTTTCGAGGCGTCGCAAAATGCTGCCCAAGGCCTTCCCGTCATTGGCATGCGTGCCGATCTAGAGCATCGCTTCACGGTTTCGATTGCAAATGAGGCAGGCGAGACGGCGGAACCTGTGGCATTAATGTATCATACGCCGCAACTACCCAGTGATACGGTAGACATGCCGACCGTTCAAACCATCAAGTCGAACCCTGAGCTAATGGAGCAAGGCTTTACCCTGCTGAGCATCCGGCGATCTTCCCTAAACCGGCAACATTGGGCAACGCCAGCGCAATCAGAATTTGAAGAAAATTGGAGCCTGATCGCTGCATTTGATGAGGAGGGGGAGGTTGTTTGGACCTATCTTTCAGACTCCCGTATCGCCGGCATCCATCAGCTTAAAAACGGTAATTTATTTTTTCACCATGTTGATTTCCGCACCATTGAAATGGATATGTGCGGCACTATCGTTCGACAATTCCATGCCGCCAACCGGCCCTATGGACCGGTTTCAGATTCCATTCCAATTGAAGCGGAAAGTCTTCACCACCAGCCCCATGAGTTGGCCAATGGTAATTTTCTCGCTTTGACGGCGAATGTGCGAGAGATCGAAAATTACTATACCGACATCGTCAACAAGGACGCACCGCGTAAAACGCAGAAAGTCGTTGGCGATAACATTGTTGAGTTTACACCGGACGGCGACATCCTTTGGAACTGGGATACCTTTGATCATCTCGATGTCGAGCGGGTAGGTTATGGCTTGTTGGAACCTTATTGGTGGGTTCGTGGATTTCCGGGTGCGCTTGATTGGACCCACGGCAATGGCGTTACCGCCGATCCGTATGATGACAACATATTGGTATCCCTGCGTCATCAAGACGCGATTTTAAAAATAGACCGGGAAACCAAAGAGGTGATCTGGATACTTGGTGATCATCAAGATTGGACAGGGGATTTGAAAGAAAAATTACTCACGCCAGTGGGTGATTTAAGCTGGCCCTACCATGGTCATAATCCCAGGGTCACCGGGCCTGATCGCTTCATTATGTATGACAATGGCATCGTCGGTACCTTGCCACCAAATCCTAGGAAGAAGCCGGCCGAATGTTTGGCCCGCGCCGTGGAATTTGAAATTGATACGGAGAAGATGGAAGTTCGCCAGATGTGGAGTTCCACTGATCTCGACAGCGAGCCGGTCACGTCCTGGGCGATGGGTGATGCGCATCGATTGCCAGTGACAGGCAATGTTATGGTCATTGATTCGGCCTGTGCGCCGCGGCGCGACGTGCTCAATAAATCAGGTACCTTGACCTGGGATAATGTGGAATGGCGCTTAGCACCCCGCGATAGTTGGCACCCAACAGATTTTCCCGCCTGGGTCCGCGTGCGGGAATATGGGGGGGCAGATAATTCAGAGCTGGTTTATGAGCTTAATCTCCTAGACCCCCATGAAATTATTAACTGGCAAGCCTTTGGTGGGCTGCGCATCACCAGCTTTTATCCGCCAGATGTGACGGTGAAATAGCCTACCAATCTTTTATCGAATTGGAAAACGAGAATGACCCAATCAACTGAAGACCGTAAAAATACCAATCGTCATATTGATTTGCGTGATCTGCTTGAGCGTTTCGAAGAAATCGGCGAGTTGGAAGTCGTAGAGGGTGCTGACTGGAATTTGGAATTGGCAGCCCTGGCCGAGCAAGTCTGTGCCCGCAATCCTGGGCGCGCGCCGGCACTTCTGTTTAAAAACATCAAAGACTATCCAGAAAATTTCCGCATTCTTTCCGGTGCGGCTAATTCTTTCAAACGTCTGGCGATTGTTTTGGGATTCCCTGAGCCGGAGAAGGAGCTCGACCTCGTGCAATCCTATCGTGATCGTATGAAAGACGATTTTGAGCTCATCCCACCGGAAGAAGTCAAAACTGGCCCGATCTTGGAGAATATTGACCGTGACGAGGAAGTTGATCTTTTTAAGTTTCCAATCCCGCATATCCATGAGCTTGATGGCGGACGTTATATTGGCACCGACGATGTTGTAATTATGAAAGACCCGGATAGTGGCTGGGTCAATGCTGCGACCTACCGGGTTATGGTGCAAAACAAAAACACCACCGGCATATGGATGTCGCCCGGCAAACACGGCCGGATGATCCGAGAAAAATATTTTGCCAAAGGTGAGCCTTGCCCGGTTTTAATTTCATGCGGACAGGACCCTCTGTTGTTTTTGGCGGGCCATTCCGAAGTTGATATGAACGTCTCGGAGTTTGACTATGCCGGAGGACACCGCGGCTTTCCGTTCGAGACCATCGAAAGTGAAATTCACGGTCTGCCGATCCCCGCCCATTCAGAGATCGTCTTGGAAGGCGAGATCTACGGTGATGCGGAAAGTGCTGAAGTCGAGGGGCCTTTTGGTGAATTCATGGGCTATTACGCCAGTGATGCCAGCTCTCAACCGATTGTGAAAGTACGCCGGGTTTATTATCGCAATGATCCGATCTTGACGATGGCTGTACCCTCTCGCCCGCCGTCAAATTTTACCTTTGCCAGAAGTGCAGTGAAATCAGCCATGATCTGGGATGAGATTGAAAAAGCCGGCTTGCCGGGCGTTGAAGGTATTTGGTGTCATGAAGCGGGCGCTGGAAGATTGTTCAATGTAATCTCTATCAAGCAAATGTATCCTGGCCATGCAACTCAAGCCGCGATGCTCGCCGCCAACTGCCATTCAGGTAATTATGCTGGACGCTGGGTCGTTGTGGTGGATGAGGATATTGATCCGTCCAATATATTTGATGTGATCTGGGCCATGTCGACGCGCTGTGATCCGCCGGACGATACGCAATTTATTCGTAAATCCTGGTCAACGCCGCTGGATAGCATGCTGCAAGGACCGCCTTATCAGAACAATCGCGGCATCATCGATGCCTGCCGCCCGTATGGCTGGAAAGACGATTTTCCAATTGTTGCTGAATCAAGTCCTGAGTGGAAAGCCAAGGTTGAAAACAAATGGCCGCATCTGTTCGAAAAATAAAAATGGGATAGAAATGGGTCTGCGGAGGAAGATATGTCGACAATAGAAGAATTATGGAGCCAATCAGCTGCTGAAATTGCGCGTTCATTGAGAGATGGGAAAACCACAGCCCTCGCTCTCACAGAGCATGCTATCGCCCGTCATGATGCGCTCGGTGAAAAGCTCCATGCCTATTTGACCTGGCGTCCTGAAATGGCGCTGGAAGCGGCTGAGGCTGCAGATGCGGTTTTTTCGGCTGGCATGGATCGTGGCCTCTTGCAGGGTCTGCCGATCTCAATCAAAGATCTCTATGGGATTCAGGATTACCCGACCTATGCCGGTTCCGCTAACCGCCTGGCATCAAAATGGGAACAGGAAGGGCCGGTTGTTCAAGATATTAAATCCCAATTAGCTGTCATTACTGGCAAGACGCATACAGTAGAATTCGCTGCCGGCGGGATCGGCGATAACGTTCATTGGGGCGCGCCTTGGAATCCCTGGGATAAAAATAATCACCGGGGGCCTGGCGGTTCTTCCAGTGGAGCGGGCGTCAGTCTGTGGGAGGGCTCGGCGCTGGTCGCTTTTGGTAGCGATACCATGGGTTCGGTGCGTATTCCGGCTTCAATGACAGGTGTCGTTGGATTAAAAATGACTTACGGACGATGGTCAGAACAAGGCATTGTTCCGCTCCGCAGTGTCCAAGATACGCCCGGACCGCTTACGCGCAGTGTTGTCGATGCTGCATTTGTGTTTGCCGCATTGGATGCTGTCCATCGCCGCGATCCTCAGAAGATATTGTCCCAGTTCGATAGCACTGAATTATCTGGGATGAAATTTGGTGTAGCTGATCCTTGCTTTTGGGAGGGATGCGCTTTGAATATCGCGGAAATTGTTCAAGACTCGATTTCAAAATTGGAAAGCGCCGGCGCTAAGGTTATCGATGCACCCAGTCCTGAAACAGCTGAACTATTGTCGGTCGTCATGACCGGCGGCCTGCCAAATAATGAACTCATTGTATTTTTGGACGCTGAAGTGCCGAATTGGCAAGAGCAAGTTGACCCCGCCTTGAGGGGCCGCCTGGAGAAAGGCAGTGCCCAGACAGCGATTGAGTTCATCCAGCGAGAGAAATGGCTGGCTGGTCTCCGTCAACGCGCCCCTAAGAATTTTGAAAGTGTC
>LWDU01039560.1_pt1 | contig 11785 bp, 12 predicted proteins | sample 727161 | NCBI WGS metagenome assembly LWDU01 (sample SAMN04566230, study PRJNA314399) | hydrothermal vent metagenome | isolation source: deep sea hydrothermal plume seawater | place: Mexico: Gulf of California, Guaymas Basin | collected 2004-07-11 | reverse complement strand
CCTTCGGTCCCAACTTCGATGACCGCCGTTGGTCCCTGGCTAAAATAGCGCCCGCCGCCATGGCGGCGTTCGTGCTCCTCGTACGATCCGTCGTGCAAAGTGCGCACTCGCCCGGAAACATCCAAGACCGGTCCATGCATATCGTCCGTCTTACCGCCCACTTTGAGCGCTATCTGCCCCCCTATCCCCGCCACGAAACACGCCTGCGCGCTTTCCGCGTCCCAGATCGAAACGACCCAACCGTCGGCGCCTTGTTTGAGCAACTGTTCCAACACGAAGGTCGAATCACCCGACGAACCACCGCCAATATTATCGCCAAAATCGAGCAGACACACCGGCGCTTCCTCGCTCTCTATCGCCAAGCGCACCGCCTCTGCCGGATTGGGCACCACCGGCTTCAATTCTTCGCGGATAGCCCACATCGCCTCACCTAGGCGCTCGGCTTCGCGTTGCGCCAATGCTTCATCGCCGTCCGCGATCACCACAATCGACGGCCCCATATAGGGCACATCGGCATACTGATACCCCCCGGCAACGCTGCATCCGAGAATGCCCTCCGCCGACTCCAGATCGATGGCCGCCTGCATCAGAGGCTGCATCGGCGCCACGCTGGTATTGTGGAAATAAATATTGAAGAGCACTTCGGGTTTGACCAGCGCCATCTTGGGCTTAATCTCGCCGCGAATCTGCCGCGCCAAAATCTCCGCCGCCTGCAAACCGCGCTCGGGCTGGTCGATATGCGGATTGGTCTTGTAGATGATCAGGATATCCGCCGCGTCGACCAACTCCTGCGGCACGTTGGCGTGGTAATCGTGGGTAATGGCGATCGGCAAATCGCCCATCGCCTCACGCACCCGCCGTGCGACCTCTCCATCGGCCTGCGGGAACCCCTCGGCGACCATCGCCCCGTGCAAAGCCAACAATATCCCGTCGAGCTTCGGTGCGGCCTTGAGCTGCTCGATAATCTTACCGACAAAATGTTCGAAAGCCTCGGCCGTCACTGGCCCGGCCGGAGTCGCCCCCGCGGCTAGGGTCGGATAGAGTTCAAAATCAAACTGCTCAGCCCCGGCGATATAACCGGCGATCTCGTGGAAAGTCTGGCGATAATAATCAATGAGCTCCGGGCCTTCATGAACCGAAAAGTCACTCAATTCCGTCGGCTGCGAATAAAAGGAATTCGACTCGTGGATAATACCCGCTACAGCGATACGCATATGATCTCTCCTCTATACATTGCCCTAAAACCTCACATCCTTAGATTTAAAATATCCTATGAACGAAACAAAAAAAGTATTTACCCATAAAACGACAAAGCGCCTGACGCAGATGGTAGCATGCGGCGGCTGAGCCTCCAAACTGCGCCCCGATGAATTGGAGCGCGCTCTGGCAGGTCTGCCGGATACCAAAGACCGCAATCTGCTGGTCGGTTTCAACCTCGCCGACGACGCCGGTGTCTATCGCATCAGCGAGAGCCAGGCCCTGGTGCAGACCGTCGACTTCTTCACGCCCATCGTCGACGATCCGTATACCTTCGGGGCCATCGCCGCCGCGAATGCGCTCAGCGACGTATATGCCATGGGCGGCCAACCACTCACCGCGCTCAATATCGCCGGTTTTCCCGCCGGCGAACTCGAGCCGGAGGTGCTCAACCAGATCCTTTGTCGACGAGGCCGGCTGCACCCTCGTCGGCGGGCACACCGTGCAGGACCCGGAGCTAAAATACGGTCTCGCCATCACCGGTATGATCCATCCCGATCGCATCTACACCAACGCCGGCGCCCGCCCCGGTGACCGCCTGATCTTAACAAAAAAACTGGGCACCGGCCTAATCGCCAACGCTTTCAAAGCCGATCAACTGACCGAAACAGATATAGCGGAAGCGGTCGAATCAATGACTACGCTGAACAAAGCCGCCGCTGAAGTCTTGCCCGATTTCCCGGTGCACGCCTGTACCGATATCACTGGTTTCGGCCTCTTGGGGCACGCCGCCGAAATGGCCGAAGGCAGCGAGACCGGCCTGATTTTCCATGCGGGCAAAGTCCCGACCTTCGTGCACAGCTTAGATCTGGCCGCCAAAGGCCTGGGCGGCGGCTCCCGCGACAACCAAATCTTCCTCGAATCCAAAGTGACCATCGCCGACGGCGTCGATGAGGCCCGCGCCAATCTGCTCTTCGACGCGCAAACCTCCGGCGGCCTGCTGATGGCCGTCGCCGCCGATGACGCCGATGCCCTGCTAAAAAACCTCCGTCAAAAAGGCGTAGCTGCCGCCGCACTGATAGGCGAAGTCACGCAAGACAATCCTGGCCGACTCCTCATTAAGCCTTAGTTTCGCAGAGCGCGGCGGAGGGGGTGCCCGCCGAATCAAACTCCATTCCCGATAAGAAGCACACTTACACTACGAACCTTCCCCCTGATCAAACTCAAATACCTTCTCCAATAAAAAAGCACAGCCGCAAACCCGCAGCCTGAGACGCACCTCCTCAGCCACTATTGCGCGTTACTTATCAACAGCGCAAAACACAGTCTTCCAGCCCACTATTACTGCTGCTCCTTCATCACGGTCTCAAGCAACCCCCGCATATACCCCACCGCAAAAACCTTCCCCAACATTGTATACCCCGACGGATCCCCTTCGTCTCCCGCGCCCTCTAAAAAAGGCGCGTGATCCGGCCGCATCACCCCCTCGTAGCCGATATCCCGATACGCCGCCATCGCCGCATGCATATCGGTCTTGCCATTATCGTGGAAGGTCTCCCTGAAATTCGGCACCGTTCCGGCCACGTCGCGGAAGTGCACAAAGTGGATTTTGTCGCCGAAGTGCCGGATCGTCTCGGGAATATCCGCACCCATCTCCGAAAAACACCCCTGGCAGAACGTGATACCATTGCAGGGGCTGTCGACCACTTGCAACAAGCGCTCGAAATTTTCGACACTGCGCATAATACGCGCCTGGCCCCTAAGCGAGACCGGCGGATCGTCCGGGTGCATCGCCAGCTTGACCCCGGCTTCTTCGGCGGCGGGGACGATCCGCTTGAGAAAGTATTCGAGATGCTCCCACATGCGTTCGTCATCGGCAATCGCCCCCTCGACCGGCGGCGCATCCGCGATCTGCTCGGCGTCAAAACTGCTTACCCAGGCCCCACCGCGATCGCGCGTCGTCATCGAGGTGCGCACCACACCCAGCCCCGGTGTCCACCACATAAAGTTGTAACAAAGCACGGAAATCCCGGCGGCCCCCATCTTATCGAGACCCCGTTTGAACGCCTCAATCTCGGCATCGCGCCCTGCGGTGCCCATCACCGCCTCGTTCATCGGTACCAGTCCTTCCAGCACATTGAGTTCTAAACCCATGTCCCCCACCCGACTTTTGAGCAAAGCCAGATCGGCGTAGTCACCGGCGGGCATGTGGGTCACCACTTCCGTGGCACCCAATTGCGCCGCCAAACGCATGTTTTCGTCCGTAAACGGTTGTAAAATAAGTCCTATTCTCATATTTATTGTCCTTGGGTTAAAGGTGCATTTAATCCCAGCCCGGGTCAAAATAGGCAGGTGCCCAGCGTGCTGCAAGGCACTCAAATCTGGCTCATCTACATAAAATTTATATTGTAATCAATACTATCAAGAATCATTCTTGACAAGGAATCGGCAAGCCGATATCCTCTATTGTCAAATCGAATGATAGAGAGATCTTGCATCATAATGACACAGACAGTTGAAACCCGCTTGCGCAACGCCGGCTATCGCGTGACCAAACAACGCACCGCGGTCTACCAGTATTTGCTGTCGACAGACGCGCACCCGACCGCCGAAACTATCCACCTCTCGGTGCGCCACCGGCTGCCCAATATCAGCCTGGCGACAATCTACAAGGCGGTCGACTCGCTCGTCGACGTCGGGCTGGTCAACCGCATTCAGCGCGGGGCCTCCTCGGCCCGCTACGACGCCGCCGTGAAAGACCACGCGCACTACCGCTGCATTGGCTGCGACGGCGTGTGGGACGCCCCCCACGACGCCACGCCACACGGGACTCCGCAGGCTTTCGAAGTCGTGCACGTTAACGTCGAATTCGTCGGCTACTGCGCCGACTGCCGCCACCAAAAACTCGGGCTGGAGCCGCTCAACGCACCCATAATATAGCAGTTCACTTTAATACACTACATCACTTACTCATTGCAAGGAGCAGTTATGACTGAACAAAACGGCAGCACAGGCAAGTGTCCGTTCTCGGGCGCTAATACGTCGATGAGTGACCGGTCGAACAAGGACTGGTGGCCGAATCAGCTGAACCTGAAGATCCTCCATCAAAATCCCCCCTCGGCCGATCCGATGGGTGGGGAATTCGATTACGCCGAGGAATTCAAGAGCCTCGATCTCGCCACAGTAAAAAAGGACGTCGAGCAGGTCATGACGGATTCGCAGGACTGGTGGCCCGCCGATTATGGCCACTACGGCCCGTTCTTCATCCGCATGACGTGGCATGCCGCCGGCACATATCGCATCGGCGACGGCCGCGGCGGTGCGGGTGCCGGTCAGTTGCGCTTCGCGCCCCTCAACAGTTGGCCCGACAACGGCAACCTCGACAAGGCGCGCCGGCTGCTCTGGCCGGTGAAACAGCAGTACGGTCGCAAACTCTCGTGGGCCGATCTGATGGTCCTCACCGGCAATGTCGCCCTCGAATCAATGGGCTTCGAGACCTTCGGCTTCGCCGGCGGCCGCGAAGACGTCTGGGAGCCAGAAGAGGACGTCAACTGGGGCATCGAGGGCGAATGGCTCGGCGACGAACGCTACAAAGGCGACCGCGAACTCGACAATCCCCTCGGCGCGGTGCAGATGGGCCTGATCTACGTCAATCCCGAGGGGCCTAATGGCGAACCGGCCCCCCTGAAGGCTGCACGTGATATTCGCGAGACCTTCGCCCGCATGGCCATGGACGACGAAGAAACAGTGGCCCTGATCGCTGGTGGACACACCTTCGGCAAGGCTCATGGCGCCGGCGATGCGGCCAATGTCGGCCCCGAGCCCGAGGGCGCCAGCCTCGAGCAGCAGGGCTTCGGTTGGAAAAATAGCCACGGCAGCGGCAAGGGAGGCGACACCATCACCAGTGGGTTAGAGGGTGCCTGGACCTCGACCCCGATCCAGTGGGACAACAGCTTCTTCGAGACGATGTTCAAATACGACTGGGAGCTGACCAAGAGCCCCGCCGGCGCGCAGCAGTGGGTCCCGACCGATTCAGCCGCGGCCACCGTGCCGGATGCGCACGATCCGTCGAAGAAGCACCTTCCCATCATGCTCACCACCGACCTCGCGCTGCGCGAAGACCCGGCCTACGAGAAGATCTCGCGGCGCTTTCTCGAGAATCCGGACCAGTTCGCTGATGCCTTCGCCCGGGCTTGGTTCAAGCTGACGCACCGCGACATGGGACCACTCGCGCGCTATCTCGGTTCGGAAGTTCCGTCCGAGGAGCTGGTCTGGCAGGACCCCGTCCCCGCCGGCGCTCAGCAGTCGATCGACGATGCAGATATCGCCGATCTCAAGGAGAAGATCCTCGCCAGCGGTCTGTCCGTCTCCCAACTGACCTCAACCGCCTGGGCCTCAGCGGCAACCTTCCGCGGCACAGACAAGCGCGGCGGAGCCAACGGCGCACGTATTCGCCTGGCGCCGCAAAAGGACTGGGCGGCCAACAACCCCGCCGAGCTCGGCAAGGCGCTACAGACACTCGAGAAGGTACAGGCGGACTTCAACAGCTCGGGCACGACGGTGTCTTTGGCCGACGTGATTGTGCTGGGCGGGTGCGCCGCCGTCGAGAAGGCGGCGAAGGACGCCGGCCACGACGTGCAGGTTCCTTTCTCGCCCGGCCGCACTGACGCGTCCGAGGATCAGACCGACGCGGACTCCTTCGCCGTGCTCGAGCCGAAGGCAGACGGGTTCCGCAACTACCTCGCCAAGGATCAGGTCGACCGGCCGGAGCAGCTGCTAGTGGACCAGGCGCACCGACTAACGCTATCCGCGCCTGAGATGACGGTTCTCGTCGGCGGCATGCGCGCGCTGAATGCCAACACCGGACAGTCCGGATTCGGCGCCTTCACCGACAAGGCCGAGACGCTGACGAACGACTTCTTCGTGAACCTGCTCGACATGAGCACAGAGTGGAAAGCGACGTCCGCCGCCGAGGACGTGTTTGAGGGACGGTGCCGCGCCACCGGCGAGGTCAAGTGGACCGGAACCGCCGTTGATCTCCTCTTCGGGTCGAATTCGCAATTGCGGGCCATCGCCGAAGCCTACGCCTGTGACGACGCGCAGCAGAGCTTCGTGCGCGATTTCGTCGCTGCGTGGGACAAAGTCATGAACCTCGATCGCTTCGACCTGGCCTAATTTCGGCGATAAAATCATAGCTTCGAGCACGTATAGAAAAGCCGGTCGTCGCCCACCCAGGCGATGGCCGGCTTTTCTATTTACCAGTGGCGCTCTTCGGGCAGGGAGTGCAAATTACTCCAGTCGGCCCGCCACCCAATCCAACAAGAACCTATGGCCAAACCCACCCGCATCCTCTTCCTTGCCCGCCGCTACCCGCCCCATATCGGCGGTATCGAGACCCACTGCTACGAACTCTACACGCGACTTAAAACACAGAGCGATGTGCGCCTCATCGCCAACGGCCGCACTTCGCTTGTGCACCTAGCCTGGTTTATCCCCTATTGCTTCTGGATCGCCTTCTGGGCGGTGCTGTTCCGCCGCGTCGATGCCGTCTACTTCGCCGACGGGGTCGCCGGGTCGCTGGCCCCACTACTGCGCCCGCTCGGCCCAGCGCGCTTTATCCTCACCGTCTACGGCCTGGAAATGACCTATAAGAATCCAATCGCTCGCGCGCTGATGCACGCCGGCGCCCGCGCCTGCGAACAGGTCGTCGTCATCAGTCAGAACAGCCGCCAAATCGTCGCCGACGCCGGCGTGCCCGAAACTAAAATCGAAACGATTTACCTCGGCGTCGAACCGCGCATCTTAAGCGAAGATGAACGAGCACCAATACAGGCGCGCTTTGAAGAAAAACACGAACTGCGCTTCGGGCAGGACCGCACCCTGCTATTCTTCGGCCGCCAGGTCCGTCGCAAGGGCATGGTCGAATTCCTCGAAAAAGGCATGCCTCTTTTAGATGAGGATATCCACCTCTTTATTGGCGGCGGCCGAAACCTTGAAACCGACCGCATCGCGACGCGACGCCGCGAGTTGGGCATAGAAGACCGCGTCACCCTGCTCGGCCTCATCCCAGACGATGAATTGGCCATGCTGCGCGCCTGTTGCGATCTCTTCCTAATGCCCAATATCCGCGTGCCCGGCGATGTCGAAGGCTTCGGCCAGACTCAGCTCGAATGCATGTACGCCGGCACACCCGTTGTCGCCTTCGCCGTCGACGCGCTGCCCGAAAGCGTGCGCGAAGGCGGTTACCTGATCGAGCCCGAGGACTACGCCGCTTTCGCCGACCAGATCCACAACTTCCTTGCCATGAGCCCCGCGCAGCAAGCCGAGGAAGGTCGCCGCAGCCGCGCCTATATCGAGCGCGAATACACCTGGCAGCAGACCGCCGCGCAGTATATGAACCTCTTTACCGGAAGGACCTGAGCCCATGCACTTAACCGAACTCGACACCCCCGCCCTTTGCATTGATCTCGACGTGCTGGAAAAAAATATCGACGATCTGCAAAAGACCTGTAATCGGCTCGAAATACCCCTCCGCGTGCACACCAAAACCCACAAGACACCCGCCATCGCCCGCAAGCAGGTCGCCGCCGGCGCCATCGGTATTGTCAGCCAGAAACTCGGCGAGGCCGAAGCGATGGCCGCCGGGGGCATCGAAGACATCCTGATCCCCTACAATATCGTCGGCAAAGCCAAGCTTACACGCCTGACTCGCCTGGTGTTAGGCGGCCAAAGCACCATCACCGTCGCCGCCGATTCCAGCGCCACCGTCACCGGGCTGTCACAGGCCGCATCGTCGAAATGGACACCGGCGGCGGTCGCGTTGGTACGCAATCTCCCGCCGACACACTCGCCTTGGCGCAGGAAATAGATCGCTTGCCAGGACTGGAGTTCACCGGCGTCATGACCTATCCCAGCAGCGAACGGGCACGCCCCTTCTTAGACGAAGTGCGCGAACTAACAAGCCAAGCCGGCCTACCCCTGCATATGATCAGCGGCGGCGGCACCGGCTCCGAAGAAATCTCCAAGTCCCTAGGTTGCAGCGAAACCCGCATCGGCTCCTACGCCTACGAAGGCATGACACGCGTGGGCAAACGCGAAGACCTCAGCCCAGACCGCTGCCCCCTGCGCATGCTTGTCACCGTCGTCAGCACCAGCAAACAGGGGCAAACGATCGTCGACGCCGGCATGAAGGCCTTTGCTAGTTATCCGCCCATCCCATACGGCTATTGCCTCGAACACCCGGAGATCTTTTTCAAAGGCATGTCCGTCGAACATGGCCACCTAGACATTACGGCCTCCGAGCACAAATTCACCGTCGGCGAAACCCTCTGCTTCATCCCCTTGCACGGCGGCATGACCACCAACCTGCACGACCGCCTCTTCGCCATCCGCAACGACGAGGTCGTCGAAGAATGGGAAGTCGCGGGCCGGGGTCGCGCACAATAAATTTTCATACGATATTATTTGCATACGACACCTTACAACACAGGAAAAAAACCATGGACATCCAACCCCAACCACAAGTATTCGACGTCGACGAGACCAACTTCGAAGAACTCGTCCTCAAAGGCTCCACAGAACGCGTCATCGTCGTCGATTTCTGGGCCCCATGGTGCGGCCCCTGTAAAACCCTCGGCCCCGTGCTCGAAGAGGTCGTCAGCGAACTTGGCCCCGGCATCGCCCTGGCCAAGATCAACGTCGACGACAATCAACAACTCGCCGCGGCCTTCAAGGTCCAGGGCATCCCGGCGGTCAAGATCGTCAAAGACGGCCAATTAGCGCAGGAATTCACCGGTGCCTTGCCCAAAGAACAGATTGACGCCATTCTCCGGCCACTAGTCGACGACGCTCCGGTACCCGAAGCCGATGCCGTCGCCTACCAGGCCGAAGACCTCGCCGCCTCGGGCGACTTGGCCGGCGCCGCCCGCCAGTATGAAAAAGTGCTCGAAGAAACGCCCAACGACGGTGCCGCCCTACTCGGCCTAGCCAAACTCCACCTGATGCAGGGCAATGCCGAGACGGTGCAAGAGTTGGTCAATCTCATCGAACAGGTCGCGCCCGAATACCAACAGGCGCAAGCGCTATTGTCCCAGATCGAGTTCGCGCAAAAATGCCATCAGGCAGGCGGCCGCGCTGCCTGTGCGCAACAGATGCTCGCCGAGCCCGCCGACCAGGAAGTCCGCTATAATTTCGCCTGCTGCGCCGCAATCGAAAACGACTACGAGACTGCTCTGGGGGAATGGTTGCAGATTATCGAGAAAAAACCGAGCCACGAAAAAGCCAAAGAGGCGATGGTCGCCGTCTTTCATCTATTGGGCCGCGAAGATGAATTAGTCACCAGCTACCAGCGCAAACTCTACCAGGCGCTGCATTAAGGAGTAGCCCGCCATGCAAATCACCCAGCTCGAACGCACCGTCTGCTGCGTGCCCTTCTTGCCGGGCATCTTGCCCGAGGGCGATTACGACGAGCGCACGCCCAGCTATCCCGAGTCGCTTTCTGAGCGACGCCAGGATATCATGCGGATCCGCACCGATGACGGGTTAGTGGGCCTCGGCATGAGCGGTCCCTACTTCGGCGACCGCGAAGAGACCCCACCCGACCTCATCGGCAAAAACCCGCAGTCCTTCGAGCCGCGCTCCTTAGGTGGCGGCGGCTGGCAGATCGGCCTATTGGACCTCATCGGCAAAGCGATAGACTGGCCGCTGTGCCGTATCTTCGGCGGCCGGCTGCAAGACAAGGTGCTGGTCGATTATTGGATTTCGCGCATGAGCACCGAAGACACCAGCGCGGCGGCCAAACGCGCCAAAGAGCAGGGTTTTCACGGCATCAAAATGAAGTGCAAATGGGAAGACGCCAATATCGAGGACAGGGTGCGCGCCGCGCTGGAGATAGCGCCCGAGATGCGGATCGTTCTCGACCCGGGCGAGCGCTTCTACAACCTCGAAAACTCGTTGGACTTGGCCCGCCGCCTCGACGGCCTCGACGTGGTCTTTGAAGACCCATTCCCCAAGACCGACCTCAACGAGTACCGCCGCCTCAAAGGAGAGACCAGCGTGCTCGTCGCCCCACACTTCCAAAACGTGCGCCAAATAGTTGACGCGGTGCATCTCGAAGCCGTTGACGCTTTTAACGTCGCGCCTTCAGACTGGAATTTCCTCGATATGGCGCGCGTCGCGGCAAGCGCCGACATCCCCGTCTGGCAAGCCTCCAATGTTGACCTCGGCATCTTCGACGCCTTCCGCCTGCACGCCTCAGCCGCCGTGGGCAACTGCACCTTCGGCTCCGATCTCTGCGGCAATTTCGTGCACGAGCACAGTTTGCTCAGTGAGCCATTGGTCAAAAGCGGCTATGCCATCGTACCCGAAGGCCCCGGTCTCGGCGTCGAGTTGGACGAAGAGGCCGTCGCACGTTATACGCTCTCTTCAGAGCAATGGCCTAGCTAAGAGCCGGCACCAACGCCCCGTCCCCAAAGATCATCGGATACCCCTCGCCGGTGCGGGTTGAGCGTGACGCGCCGTCCATATAGGCAATGCTAAAAGCCCGCCGCGACTGCCCAGTCGAATTCACCCCCGAGCGGTGCAACATCAAGTTATTGAGCAGGATCGCCTCGCCCGCCTCTGCTTCGAGGTCGATTTCCGATCCGGACGGCGCGTATTTGGCCAACTGTTCCTCCGCAGGAAAGTGCCGCTCGCTAATCACGCCGAGTTTATGGCTGCCGGGCACAACCTGCATACAACCATTTGCAACCGTCGCCGGATCGAGCGCGGTCCACACTGTCGCCGTCGGATTGTTATCCACGCCCCAACCCACCCCGACATCTTGGTGCCAGGGCAGCACGGTTCCCCGCTCGGCCGGCTTGTTCATAAACATCGCACGGAAAATCGACACGTCTTCGCCGAGAAGGCGCTGAGTAAGCTGGCGAAAAAAAGGATGCTGCATATAACTGAGAAAAGAAGGATCCCGTTCCAACCCCATGATCTTGCGATACTGTAAGGTCGCCCCTTTGTGGCCCGGTGTAACCGCGGGCATTTTCGCATAATCAGCATCGCCTCCGTCGAGTTGGAAATCCATCTCCGGATAGGAAAACTCACCGAGCATAATCGCGTCGATGCGCCGTTGTAGTTCAGCCAATCCCGCGCCGTCGAGCACTTTGCCGAGCCGCACATAACCGTGTTCCGCAAAATGCGCATGCTGTTCGTCGTTGTATTCCATAACTTAGCTCCTCATATTTCTAATAGATCCGCAATATTCTCTCCGCTGTCAATTTCTTTAGCTTTCTACGAAGTATTCCAGTTGGCCATTCGAGCAGCCTTAGCACAATTTCCGCACGCGCCGCAATCGACTCGCACGAATAGAGGAACCCAAGGAATGGGTGGGAATAGCGGCCCAAACCGCTGCGCTCCGACTATCGCGCGTGCGACAATGCGGTGGAGTTTGCCTGAAGGCAGACCCCCGACCCGCAGCGAGAAATACACCCACACCTTGTCGAGTATCACCTTTCGACCTAGACTTCCCCTCATGTCAGAAGCAAACACAGATACAGACCCCATCATCCCTTTGGCTACGGACCTCCCCCCCGAAGCCCTA
>LWDU01032871.1_pt3 | contig 11785 bp, 10 predicted proteins | sample 727161 | NCBI WGS metagenome assembly LWDU01 (sample SAMN04566230, study PRJNA314399) | hydrothermal vent metagenome | isolation source: deep sea hydrothermal plume seawater | place: Mexico: Gulf of California, Guaymas Basin | collected 2004-07-11 | reverse complement strand
AAGCGAAGAGTATTGGAATCTGATGGTAAACCTCGTTCCTTAATTAACATCTACATTAATGGTAAAAATGCAAAATTCTCAAATGGAATGGGTACTGAATTACATGATGATGATGATGTATACATTTTACCTGCAGTATCTGGTGGCTCTGAGGAATTATCCAAAAGAGATCTTGATAAATATTCTCGACAAGTTATGCTTGAAGAAATTGGTTATAACGGTCAATTGAAATTAAAAAATTCTCGAATTTGTGTAGTTGGAGTTGGGGGATTGGGAAACCCAATTACTTCAAGACTTGCAGCTATGGGTATAGGGACTCTGAGAATTGTAGATAGAGATGTAATTGAATTATCTAATCTGCATAGACAGACAATGTTTTCTGAAGCAGATGTTGGTAAAGTCAAAGTAGAAGTTGCTGCTAAAAAGTTATCAGAGAAAAATCCTGATTGTACCATTGAGGCATTATCTGTTTCAATAAATGAGTATACTGCATTAGAAGTAATTCAAGATTATGATGTTGTAATTGATGCATTAGATTCAGTTGATGCAAGATATGCATTGAATAAAGCATGTGTCAAATTGAATATTCCTTTTATTACAGGTGCTGCAGTTGGAGTTACAGGGCAAGCATTTACTATTCTCCCAAAAAAGTCCGCATGTTATTACTGCATGTTTCCAGATTTAGATGAGGATTCTATGCCTACTTGTAGTTTGGAGGGAGTACACCCATCAATTTTATCTATTATAGGTGGAATTGAGGTGGCTGAAGCCATCAAAGTAATCATGGGAAAAAACCCAAGTTTGTCTAATAAAATCTTACATGTGGATATTGAAACCATGGATTTTACTAGCACTAAAACATTTAGAGTAGAAGAGTGTCCAATTTGTGGAACTGGAAAACTACCAGAATCTATCAAAGAGGAATTAATCCTCGAGGAATTATGTGGAAGAAATCAGGGAAAGAGAACTTTTTCAATTACTCCAACTAGTACATTTGATTTAGATGTTGATTCAGTAACTGCAGTAGCTAAATCTAAGGGATTACTAGTTGATAATCAAGGGAAATTAGGATTGTCTTTGAGGAGTAATGACTTGTCTGTTAGTTTTATGAACAAGGGTTCAGCCGTTATTATTGGTTCAAAAGATGAAAATGATGCAATTTCATTATATAAAGAATTATTAGTTAACCTTTGAATTATTCAATTTAAAATTTAATGATGGTGATTTAATATAATTTATTTGATAATTATTTTTTTGTGAATGATTACACTATCAATTTAACATTTTCATGATTTTAGATATCTTTGAATTGTTTTTGTATGGGTGTTTCCCAAGTTTTTATATCTTCAAGAATGTTTAGAAATTTTTTACTTGTTTCTACACCGTCTCCAAAAGAATTAATACATCTGATTTTTTTATTTTTTGATTTGTTTATTGCATTTAGTATTTCTTTTTTATTAGGATTCACATGTATAATTTCTGGATGTATTGCTCTATTTTGTTGTCTTGAACCAATATCCACTGATGGAATTTCAAAAATCTCTGATTCTCTAATTCCTACACTAGAATTCCCAATAACTAAATTTGAGTTTTTAAGAATAGATAAAAAATAATTGAATCTAATTGATGAATATATTTTAAATTTTTTATTTTTTCTAATTCGTTTAAATTCATTAATTATAATTTCTGAACCCTTATCATTATTTGGATAAATCACTATGAAATTATTATTTGATTCTATTAATGCATCAATTATATTTTTTATTTGAATTTTTAAAAGTTCTAGCTCTGATGTTACTGGATGAAAAATAAACACTGAATAATTTTTAAAAGGAATTTTATAATGTTTATTGACTGTATTCATATTGGGAATTTCTCCACTTTTCATGATTTCAATATCTGGTGAACCTATTACATGAATATTTTTTTCAATTTCCCCCATTTGGATAAGTCTTTTCATTGCTTTTTTATTTGAAACAAAATGTATATGTGATAATTTAGTAATTGAATGTCTTATCAATTCATCTAATGTACCTGATATTTCCCCACCTTCAATATGTGCTACTAAAATATTGTTAAATGATCCCACAATTGCACCTGCCAATGCTTCAACTCTATCCCCATGAACTACGATCAAATCTGGAGAAACTTCTTTAACAAAATTTCCTAAACCTATAATTGTATTAGATAAAATGATGTCTGGATCAGTTGACTTTGTTTGATTCATGTACACAAAAATTTTTTCATAACCTCTATCTTTTACTTCATGAAATGTACTTCCATATTTTGATAGAGTATGCATTCCTGTAACAAAAATATAATATTCAAATTTTTTTGATGTTATGATAATATCAATTAGTGGTCTTAATTTCCCAAAATCTGCCCTAGTACCTGTAAGAAAAAGAATCGTTTTATTCAATCATATTCCATTTTAATTGTGTGTTTTTTAATATTTTCTTTTTAGCTCTTTTTTTTAAAATTTTAGAAAAATCTGTTGCCAATATTTTTCCTGTGCCTGGTCTTTTTACCCAAATATTATTTTCAGTAAATTTTTCATTCTTTTTAATTTCTCTAATTGAAACAACACTAGCATATGCAAAATCTATCGTTGATTGTTCTTCTGGAAGTATATTTTTATAACCTCCTAATGATAATGAAATATTTGTAGAACCTATAATTAGATCTTTTAATTCAGCAGGGTTAATGGATAATGAAATATCTGGACCTTTCCATTTTTTAGATATTGTAAAATGTTTTTCTAAAACCTTTGCACCTAATGCTATAGCTGCAAAACAAGTATTAATTCCAAGTGAATGATCACTCAGACCTATTACAGAATCTGGAAATTTTTTTTGAAGATCATTTAATGCTCCAAGCCTAACCAAATTATATGGCGTAGGATATATTGATGTTGTATGCATTAAAACAAACTCAATATTATTTTTTTTTAATATTTTTACAGCTTTTGAAATTGATTGTAGATTATTCATACCTGTACTCAAAATTATTGGCTTTCTAAAACTTGCAATATGTTTGATTAAAGGATAATTATTACATTCACCAGAACCTATTTTATAAGCGCAAACATTCATTTCTTCTAATCTATTTGCAGCTTCTTTAGAAAATGGAGTAGATAAATAAATCATGTTTAATTCTTCAGTATATTTTTTCAGCTTTTTTTCCTCGTTTTTGGATAATGAACATTTTTTAATTATATTCCAAATTGATTCCTTGGCATTTTTTGGTATCACATCATTTTCAATCATTTCTTCCTTTGGAATATGATATTGAAATTTGACACATTCCGCACCACTTTTGTGTGCAGCTTTAATCATTTTCTTTGCTTTTTCAAAACTTCCTCCATGATTAATTCCTATTTCAGGAATGATTAAGGGTATTTGTCCTTCTCCTATTATTCTTCCATCAATACTTATTTGATTTTTTTTATGCATTTTACTTACAATTTTTTTAAATAATTCCTTGACCAACTTTGAATTTTTCATGCCAAACACCATCTTGATCTTGTTCAAAAAATTCTAGATTATACCACTTATCCATAATTTGCCAAAAATCTTTTTTAGAAAAATTGACAAAATCACAAAATTTTTCTACAATTCCTTGATCAAGTTTTTTATCAAATTTCTCTACTATTGGGATCATTTCTTTTCTTGTTTTAAGTCCGGCACGAATCCATCTAGATGCCATCTCTGTAGCTGATGCGTGAGCATATTTTGGATATTTTAAATATTGATTGAGTAAATATCCTATTGAATCAATTGAATTGTACTGTTCTAAAGTCCCCTCACGTATATATTCGTGAAATAAATGTGAAAACCCAAACCTTTTTGCAACTTCATAATTATGATGTGAATCCCACGGTACAAAATAACTTAGATAAATTGGTTCTAAACCAAACTCCTTACATTCTTCCACTGTTGGCTGTTTTGCAGATTCTAATTCTTTTTCAGTAATGATATTTTCATTAAACCATTCTTTCCAAATTGGTTTAACTACATCATTTTTAGGTTGCATCATTGCAGAGGATACTTCTGCATCATATTTTCCACCATAAGTATAATTCACATTTTCCCCATAAATTAAAAATTTTAATCCCATTTTCATTGCCATTTTATATGGATATGCATAGATTAATGCATCAAGATACCATGTAGGTGAACCAATATCTATGAATGCTTTTTTAGCAAGTTTTCTTTCCACATTTCGATTTGGTAAAAATGAAATTATATCACAATCAAAAGTATCTGAAATGTTTTCTAAATTTTTTCTACCTGTATCAGTCATATCAAAATTGTTTACTGATAGTAAAACAGGATTCATTTTCATTATTTCTTTCATATAGTAAACTTGAAAATGAGAATCTTTTCCACCAGAAATTGCGATTGCACAATCATAATTGTTTCCATTTTGATTTCTATATTTTTGACAAATTTTTTCAAATTCTTCTTTACGTTTAATCCAATCTGTTGATTTTTGTTTTCGATAATTTATACAAGATACACACTCATTATTTTCAAATTTAATATTTGGTCTGGTATTTGGCATCAAACAATTTTTACAATATTTCATAATTAATTTACAACATTACATGCATGTCAATCTATTTTAAATTATTTATTTTTCTCCAATTAGTTAAAATCATTTCAGCTATAAAAAAATCAAAATCTGTATTAATATCTATTGCTTCATGTTCTTTTTCAATTAACATTGGTTTGATTTTTGGACCATAAATTGAGTCAAATCTACTAATGGTTTTATTCCAAAACGTATAGATTGAACCATTTTCATAATATAATGCTGGTAATTTTTGTCGTTGATAAAATTTTATTTCATGTTTTTTTTCAAATGGAATTAAACATCTTTCTTTCATCCAAAATGATTTAAATGGATGTTTTGTAATTTTTGAAACAGAAATTATACTAGAAATATTTTTAGTTAATTTTTTAATTGAATCATTTATCGTTTTGATAGAACGTAGTGGAGATGTAGGTTGTAAAATGATTATTTTATCTGGAATATAATTTTGCTTTATTTTTAGATTATTTAGTGTAAATTTTATTGTATCAATTGTAGGTGAACCTGAATCTGAAAGTTTTTTTGGTCTAATACTTATCTCAGAACCTAATTTCTCTCCAATTTGTGCAATTTTTTTATTATCTGTACTAACTATTGTTCTATTGNGGAATTCCTTTTGAGCCTCCTCGTGCAGGTATAATTGCTAAAATCTCCATTATTTTTTTTAAAATTCTTTTTAAAATAAGTATTTCTATTTTAAGGTCTATGAAATTATTTTATTTAAATTAAAAACTTTTTTCACAATTTTTATCTATCATAATTACTTTTTTCTATATTAAATGAATATTTTGTTAAAACTTATACAAAAATTTTTATCAATAATGTAATACGTTATAATTAATACTTACTTTTACTTTGTGTAAGTTGTATTGCAAAAATGATCTCAGTATGTAATGTAATTCACAATTTATTTTTTATCTTAAAAATAAGTCTTCTATATGGGCTAATTTCATTCCTGTTTTCTTCACTTAGTTTATTTTTGCCTGATTCTTTCATTGTTGGAAATCCTCTTTTAGTGAGTGGAATTAGTTTTGAACATATAACTGGTCACGTAATATGGGGATTAGTTGCAGGAATTGCAACATTTAGTGTCAAATTTGTCATATTGAGTGGATTACTTCCATTATCATTGGATTTTGATCATCTGCTTCAATTTTTAGATCTTGAAATGATTCCAAGAATGGCACATTCGATTCCATTTGGAATATTGGTTTTTGTAATTCTATTTGTAATATTTGGGAAAAAAGATTTACGTATTGCTGCAGTATCTTTTTCTGCAGTATTTGTTCACATGTCTTTTGATATTTTTTTTGTGGGAAAAACAGAATTTCCACTATTTGTTCCAATTTCCACTCAAATGTTTACCTTGAGTGAATATTCTTGGATTTATTTTCAAGTGATTGGAATTGGAATTATTTTCATCTTATCAATAATTCAATTGAAAAAATGGATATGAATTATTACAATTAGTTTAGATAGATATTTTATCCTAGTAAAATAAACTAAATTGATGAATTTTTCTTTATTGGAACAACAAGATTCCAAGTGTATGTATAAAACATATGATCTATGGCCAGAATTAGCAAAAAAGGCATTTGAGTCAAATCTTAAAACTCTTTCGTTACATAATATAAAACATATTGTATTAGCTGGTATGGGGGGTTCTGGTGCAATTTGTGAAGTGCTGTCTTCAATTTTATCAGAAACTAATATTCATACTAATGTTGTTAAAGGGTATCATCTTCCAAATACTGTAAATGAAAAAACATTGGTTGTTGTTGTTAGTGTTTCGGGAAATACTTCTGAAACTCTGTCTATATTGGAATCTGCGTTTAAAAAATCTTGTCATATTGTTTCATTTTCATCTGGAGGGAAAATGGAAAAAATTTGTAATGAGAAAAAAATTCTTCACTATTTAATTTCAATGCATCATTCACCACGATCTTCTTTTCCTTCCTTTCTTTATTCGATGTTGAATGTAATGTATGATATATTACCAATCAGTAAATCTGATATCTATCAATCAATAGATGAACTTGAAAATCTTAAAAAAAATATTTGCTCTAATAACCTTATAAATTCTAATATTTCATTGTCTTTAGCAAAACAGATAGTTGGAATTCCTATTTTATATTATCCTTGGGGGCTTAAATCAGCTGCAATTAGATTTAAAAACTCCTTAAACGAAAATACTAAAATTCATGCAATTTCTGTAGACATAGTGGAAGCTGCACATAATGAGATTGTTGCATGGGAAAAAAAATCTAATGTGATACCAATTATAATACGTGGACCAAATGACTATGAAAAAACACAAGTTCTTCAAACAACATTAGAGAAATACTTTAAAGAATATGAAATTAATTTTCTTACAATTAATTCAATTTCGGGCTCAATTTTAACAAAATTGACATATTTAATTTACTTGTGTGATTATGCATCGATATATGCTGCAGTGTTATCTAAGTCTGATCCCACACCTGTAAATTCAATCAATTATTTTAAAAAGCACTGTCTAGAAAAATAAAATAACATTTTTATCAAATATTTTTCTAAAAGCATACATGCCTTTTTCCATTTATCTTGGTGATCTTACTTATGATACGATTTCTCTTGCTACTGAAGCTTTTCCTTTAAATGTTGGGTATATTGCAGCATATTGTAAAAAAAAGTTTGATGACCAAGTTCAAATAAAAATTTTCAAGTATATTGATGAAATTGAGGATGCCATATCTGAATCTCCTCCTGATGTTTTAGGATTAAGTAATTATGCTTGGAATCATAGAATTTCTAGTGAGATATTTAAATTAGCACTAAAAAAAAATCCTAACACAATTACTGTATGGGGGGGTCCAAACCTTCCAACAGATATAATATCTCAAAAAGAATTCCTCCAAAAATTTTCTCATATTGATGTTTATGTTCCTATAGAAGGTGAAATTGGTTTTTCAAATATTGTTGAAAATATTTTAGATATTTCACCTACTCAAAGAAGAAGAAAAATTTTTGAACAACAAATTGGAAATTGTATGATTTATAAAAATAATGAATTAATTTTTGGAGATATAGTTCCAAGGATAACAGAACTGGATTCAATTCCTTCTCCATATTTGACAGGATTGATGGATAAATTTTTTGACGGTAAACTTAGTCCTATGTTACAAACTAATCGAGGTTGTCCTTTTAGATGTACTTATTGTGTAGATGGTTCAGCAGAAGTTAATAAAGTAAATCAATTTTCTCTTGAAAGAATTAACCAAGAATTAGAGTATATGGGAACACATGTTCCAAATACAACTAAAAGTATGATAATTAGTGATCTAAATTTTGGAATGATGCCAAAAGATTCAGAAATTTGTAATATTATTTCTAGAGTCCAAGAAAAAAATGATTTCCCATTACAAGTTCATGCAACAACAGGTAAAAATTCCAAAAAACGAATCATTGATGCTATTAGTACCACCAACGGTGCTTTGCAATTATGGATTTCTGTTCAATCATTGAATCCAGAAACTCTAAAAAATGTAAGACGGGAAAATATTAGTGTAAGCCAAATGCTTGAACTGGTCCCAGCTATTAAAGAAGCCAATCTTACTACTGCATCTGAAGTAATTTTGGGCTTGCCTGGTGATACATACCAGACCACTATTGATACATTTCGTGGATTGATGAATGCAAAAATTGAAGATATTCAAGTTTACACGTGTATGATGCTAAATGGTTCAGAAATGAATTCTATTAAAGAACGAGAAAAGTGGAATTTTAAAACTAAATTTAGAGTTTTACCTAAAGATTTTGTTAAATTGAAAAACGGTAAAAATATTGTTGAAATTGAAGAAGTTATTATTGAAAATAATACACTATCATTTGAAGAATATGTCAAATTAAGAACCATTGCTTTCTCATTATTTGTAACAAATATTGGTATTGTTTATCATCCTCTCTTAAAATTCCTTTCAGAAAATAATATTGAACGGTTTGAATTAATTAATGAAACTGTGGAAAATCTACAATTTGCTCCAATATCTCTAAGAAATGTGTTTAAAAGTTTTAAAAAAGAAACTATTGATGAATTATGGGACACTCCTGAACAAATTGAAAAAAATTATCAAAATGATGAAGAATTTCAAAAATTGTTAAATGAGGATAATGGTATGAATGTATTAATGCATCATCATGCACTTGTTGTAAATTATCATATGGATGATTGGACTAATTATATTACGTCTATTGCAGAAAATCTGTTAAAATTTAAATTAAGTTCTAACAAAGTTAAAGAACAGTTTGAAGATATAAAAAAATACTGTTTTGGTCTTTCACACAATGTTTTAAATTCAGATCGAATGGATGACAACCCTGAGTTTATTTTTAATTATGATATAAAAAAATGGGATGCTAATGATGAAGAAATATTATCAAATTGTAGAAATATTTCGCCAGTTAAACTAAAATTTATTGTATCAGAAAAACAAAATCAATTAATTGAAGATAAATTGAATATTTTTGGACGTTCTTTAGAAGGTATATTGCAAACAATTAAACGAATTCCAAGAAAAAATTTATGGCGTACACCAATCCCTGTTAATCATATTTAACTATTTTTATAATTACTCCATTGTAAAATTTTACGTTTGAATTCTTTTGCAATAATTGTATATGTTTCATAATTTTTGTCTAATAATTTTTTCATTTTCTGTTCAGTAATATCTGAAATTTCAGTATGTTTAAGATACAATATGTCTCTTAAATTTTGATCAAATTCTGGAGATACAATATCAATTGTTTCATTCATTTTCTGTTCAAAATATCTTACACATCCTTTTTCCTTAAAACCTACTTTCAAAATATTTCGTATTGTTCGTGGTAAATCTTCCAATTCAGTTATTCTGGTAACAGCCTCTGTTATTGTCTCTGCCACGTCTCCAAAAACTAATATTGGTTTCTTAATCATCAAACCCTCAAAGGTTGCTGAACCATTTATTGTAATTATCATTTCTGAATTTTTAAAAATTAATGTTGAATCAATATTTGGATGAATCAATTTCACATTTGGAATTTTAAGTATTCTTTTATAATATTCTATTTCACGCCAATAAGCAAAAGCCCCCATGGCTGGATGTTCTTTTACGTAAAGAATATAATTTATTGGTAATGAGCGTGCGATATTTTCAATTAATACTATTTGATCAGTAAAAAATGGAGCTAAAAATGATGTTGTGTATTCTGGTTGTAAATGTAATGGAAACACAACAAATTTTTCATTATGCGGAATTTTTTTAACACAATTATTATCTAAAAACTGCTTTCTAATTATTCGTTTTAAATTGATTTTTAATAAATTGAAATATCTTTTTATGATACTTGTTTTTTTAAAATTTGAATACAATGATTCTGATTCTTTTTTAACAATAAAAAAATTTTGAACAAATCCTAATATGAACAAAATTTTATTTTTTATATAACTTTTTGAATTTTCGTGTTGAAAATGACTAAGACTTAATTTCTTTTCTATTTTTTTAATATACTCATCAGAAAATTTCTTATTTACTGATACATCTATTTTTTTATAACATTCATCTAAGATGTCATGTTTTGATGAAATTTGATAACGTGTACCAAATTTTGCTAATGCAAATTGTAAAATTCTGATCCCACTCCCTCTACACATCTCTCTCAATAAATTCATCTGTTTGTGTCCACCTGCATGCAATATCAAAAAATCCGGTTTTACATCTTCGATAATTTTTTTAAATAATTTACAATCATCTTCTACCAATGAATGAATTTCTGATTCTGTGAATTTACTCTTATCATTGATTGTAAAAAAATTTGGATCTGTAGTAATTATGTGCCATAAATTTAATTGGTATTTCTCTTCAATCCTTTTTAAGAATTTTATATCTGGTGAATGAAATGATTTGGAATAATCTCTATAAAACCAGGTTTTTTTAATTTTTAAAAGTTTTTGTTTTTCATAGAATTTTCTAGATTGGATACTTTGATCGTTTATTGCATAAATCTCAATCGGTAAAATTTTTTGTAAGAATTGTAATGCAGCAAAATTTGTATATCCTGATGGCCCACTAAAATAAACTAATATTTTAAACATGTATTTTTTATTACACTTTTTTGAGTCTATTTACGTTTACTGCATTTTATGATCGTATAATTTCATCATAATTCATATTAATCATGAAAATAACTTGAAATCAGGTTTTAGTCTTTGGATGACAAAAAAATGAATTGGTCACAAAAAAGATTTTTTGAATTTAGAGCTGGACATGCAACTTATCTTGCATTTGCTGTTTCATTAGTTACTTTTGTTTTAATTGTACATCGACTCCTAATTGAACGAGTTCCAGAACTAAACAATTTATTTGGTGATTTGACTGTTTTTACATTAATTTTTGCTGCAATTTACATTCCCATTGCAATTTTAATGGGACAATGGCATTTGAAACATCAACAAAAAGTTGAATCGACTATGGTTTTTATGAAAAATCCTGGAATGATTCGTGCATTTAGACTTTTATTTGATTTGGAAACAAATGATGCTGACGAAAAAGATGTTGAATCCTTTAAAAATCTATTAAAAAAACTAGAAAAAGATGTAAGTTTTTTAGATCTTAAAGGCCCAATTGATGATAAAAAATTATGAACGTTTTAATTTTTGAATGGATTCAAAAAAGATTTTTTGAATTTCGAATGGGGAATAAAATGTATCTTGGATTTTCTATAGCATTGTTGAATTTTGTTTTAATTTTTCAAAGATTTTTTATAGATATGATTGATTCAGTACATGAAATATTTTATAATGTTTTTGTTTTTTCAGTATTGTTTTTAATAGTGTATATACCATTGTCCCTTTTTATTGGAAATAAACATTATAAGCACCAATTTAAGGTTGATTCGACATTAGAATTTTTGAATGATCCTGCAACTATCAAATCACTAAAATTATTATTTGATTTAAAAACAAATAATGTAGATATGAATGAAGTAAATTTGTTTAAAAAATTATTATATACATGGGAAAAAGAAACTATCGTAGCTGATTTAAAATAATTCTACTTAAATTATTACATACAGACCTTAAAATATAAATAGAAATACTTATTTTAAAAAGAATTTTAAAAAAAATAATGGAGATTTTAGCAATTATACCTGCACGAGGAGGCTCAAAAGGAATTCC
>LWDU01037542.1_pt2 | contig 11788 bp, 8 predicted proteins | sample 727161 | NCBI WGS metagenome assembly LWDU01 (sample SAMN04566230, study PRJNA314399) | hydrothermal vent metagenome | isolation source: deep sea hydrothermal plume seawater | place: Mexico: Gulf of California, Guaymas Basin | collected 2004-07-11 | reverse complement strand
CGCGGCGAGACCGGCTGGATCATCGTCGATCCGCTGACGGTAAAGGAAACTGCGGCTGCCGCGCTCAAGCTGGTCAACGACACGCTGGGTGAGCGGCCGGTCACCGGCGTCCTCTATACGCACGCTCACGCTGACCATTTTGGCGGGGCGCGCGGCGTGATCAGCGAGGAAGAGATAGAGGCCCGCGATGTGCCCGTACTCGCGCCAATCGGTTTCACTGAAGCCGCCGTCGCCGAAAACCTCATCGCGGGTAATCTGATGCAGCGCCGCGCCGTTCTCATGTTCGGTAATACTATCCCGCGGTCACCCGAGGCTGTTGTCGGCACGGGTCTTGGTCCTGGCCTGCCCCAGGGCACCACGGGGCTCATCCTGCCGACAGAAGAAATCGAAGGCTGGGGGACCGTCCGCGAGATTGATGGTGTCACGTTCGAATTCATGGATGCGGGCGGTACAGAAGCGCCCGCTGAATTCATGTTCTACCTGCCGGAGTTTGACGCGCTCTGCACCGCGGAAGTCGCGACCGGGACATTCCATAATGTCCTGACCTCGCGCGGCGCAAAAGTCCGCGACGCCCTGAAATGGAGCCGGGTGATTGACCGCGCGCTTGCCGATTATGGCGATCGCTCAGACGTCGTTTTTGCGTCTCACCACTGGCCAAGCTGGGGACAGGAGAACGTCACAGACTTCCTGCGCAACCAGCGCGACACCTATCGCTATGTCCACGACCAGACGCTCCGCCGCGCCAATGCAGGTGCAACGATGACCGAAGCGGCAGAGACAATCCCTGAGCCGGCTTTCAGTCAGGAGGACTTCTCCACGCGCGGCTACTATGGAACGCTGAACCACAATTGGTGGAGCGGAGTGCCCGCCAATTATCACGCTCTGCCGGATGAAGAGACAGCGCCCCGTTATGTCGACGCCATGGGCGGTCTCGAGGCCGTACTCGCACGCGGAGCCGATGCCTATGAGGAGGGCGACTACCGCTGGGCCGCAGAGCTTTTCAACAAGGCCGTCTTTGCCGAACCGGGCAGCCAGACCGCAAGGGACTGGCTGGCAGCGACCTATGAGCAGATGGGCTTTCAGGCCGAAAGCGGCTCCTGGCGCAGCTACTTTCTGACCGCGGCTTCAGAGCTCAGGAATGGACTTCCCAGCAGTGGGGCGCCCAATCTCGGCAATGCCGATTTCCTCGCCGCTGTACCGACTCTTGATCTCTTTGATGCCCTCGCCAGCCGCTACAATCCTGAGAAGCTCTCGCGCGACCCATTCGCTGTCGCCTTCGTATTCAGCGACACCGGCGAAAACATCCGTGTCGAGGTGGGACGGGACGTGATTGTGCCGCGCGGCGTCGATGAGGTCGGCGACACGGCGGCGACCCTGAATTTGACGCGGACCGACTTCAACAGGCTGATCCTGCGTGAAGCTGGCGTGCCTCAGCTTGTCGGCTCCGGCGCACTTTCAATCGAAGGGGAGGGGGCAGCTGCTGCCGCGTTCCTGGGAGCTCTGGACCAGCCGGAGTTCTGGTTCCCGGTGGTAACGCCCTGATGCGATGTGCAGAGGGCGCAGATTGGCCTCTTGCCCGGGAAAGGTCATCCGGTTAGTCAGGCAATCTGGTTGGAGAGGTGGCCGAGTGGCTGAAGGCGCGCCCCTGCTAAGGGCGTATACGTTTACGCGTATCGAGGGTTCGAATCCCTTCCTCTCCGCCAGCCAGTCTTCCGAAAATCCCGAGAATCGAGACGTCTGCGAATAGTCCCGACAATTCCGGGACTTATCGCCCGTATCAGCGACTAAAATCTGCAGTTTCCGTCTCCATTCTCGTGCAATCGTGCACTTTCAGCCAAAAGTCTCTGTCGGCCAATTTTTCAGTCAAGTTTAGCGGCATTTTCCCTGTTTTCGCCCGATTTACAGCGAAATCGCTTACTTTTGCAGGGAAACGTCGACTCCTAAGGCTGCTAAATCGCGTGTTTACAGTGCTCTAAAGCTAAATTCCCTGCGTGCAATAACAGGGAATATTTTGATCCATAACAGGGAAATTTATTTTCTTTAACAGGGAAAAATCGGCGAACGGACCAGGAAAGCGTCAAATAGTGACATGCTTGTGCGGGGCGTTCGATCTCTTTCGGTTGGTGTTCAAAAGCCGAGGGGAGCTGCCGATGACGAGATTGTCAGTTGAGAAACGTGCGGAGCTGCAAGCGTTCTTGTGGGCTCATCGCGAGGCGTGAAGCGCAGTGACTTGAATCAGCCAAAGTAAACGACCTACCGCTGAAGCGATTTGGGAACTGGTGCGCCCAGTTCAGACGCGAGCCGCGGCCGGAGCTGCTGGACCTGCTCTATCGTCGCGGGGGGCTAAGTCATAGCTTTAGTCATAAGCTAAGTCATATGACTAAGGGTATGACCGAGAGAAACATCTCAAGTCCTCAGCGCATACCGTTGAAGATTCTGCAGAGGATGCACCGGGTGATTACGCGGGAATCTAGGAGAGGAAAATCGGGTCCTGTTCGTCCCAATTTACCGGGATCGAAATCTTCGAAAGCTGGTACGCAGAGATATGCGGCGCCTGGCGTCCCTCACTGACCGCCTCAAGAATTCGTGGCGATAGAAAAGCCAGATCGAGATTGTGGGTGATGTACGATGGCGAGACATTTTGTTCGGCTGCGATGTCGCTAATCGCGCGTCCAGCTTTGATGTCGTCGAGCCAATCCATCGCCTGGACAATCCGTCGGATCAGCGTTCGGTCTACCTTTCGAGACACGCTTGCATTTTCCAGAACGAGTTTTCGTTCCACGCCGCGACGACGTTGGATAAATGGAGTTCGGACCGGGTGCACGTTCTCCTGCCCGGCGAGGTGGATTTCCAGCTTCGCCGAGCCAACCACCAGCCGGTTGATCTGTTTCAGCGTTTCGCGCTGGGATGGGGCGCCATGGGCCGATAGCTGTCGAACTCCAGGCCGATGGATAAGCGCATTGAACGCAGCCTGCTCAAGCTCGCGCGCAGGCAAACGGACCTGATTATCTGCGGAGACGTAATAGCGGTATCGTCGCTGCCCTTTCCGAGCATGATGGGCGTAGAAGGATCGTCCATTCTCATCGAACACTCTGCCAGCGAGCAGGGATGGATTGGCGGCATTCTTTCGTGTTTTTCGGGCGACACGGTTGTTTGCGAGCTTCTCCTGAACCCGGACCCAGAGCGCTTCCGAAATGATCGCGTCATGCAGCCCATCATAGACCTGGTCGCGATGCTTGATTTTTCCGCGATAGAGAGGGTTGGAGAGCAGCTGATAAAGATGGCCCCTTGTGAATGGTTTGCCGCCAGTGACCCGGCCCGAGGCAGACACGTGCTGCTTGGTCCTTAGGTCTTCGGTATCAGCGTAGTCCTTCAGTTTCCGGACCGAGCCGACGTCGATGTATGTTTTGAATAGAGTTTGGACCGTCTCAGCTTCACCTTCGTTGATGATTAGGCCGCCATCAGCTTTATCGTAGCCTAGCGGCAGAACACCACCCATCCACATACCCTTCTTCTTGGAGGCGGCGATCTTGTCGCGGATCCGCTCGGCTGTAACCTCACGCTCAAATTGGGCAAAGGAGAGCAGGACATTTAGTGTTAGTCGGCCCATGCTGGAGGCGGTGTTGAACTGCTGGGTCACGGATACGAAGGATGCGCCCGTCATTTCGAATTGTTCAACCAGCCGTGCGAAGTCAGCAAGCGAGCGTGTGAGCCGGTCGATCTTGTAGACCACGACCATGTCAATGCGGCCGGCCTTGAGTTCAGCGAGCAATGCCTGGAGGGCAGGGCGATCCATGGTCCCACCGGATATCCCGCCATCATCGTAGCGCTGCGGCAGGAGCTTCCAGCCCTCATGGCGCTGCGACCGAATGTAGGCCTCGCAGGCCTCTCGCTGCGCATCGAGCGAGTTGAAGGCTTGGTCGAGGCCTTCGTCGGAGGACTTCCGCGTGTAGATGGCGCAGCGGACTTTCTTCATGTCTGCACACCGAAGAAGCGAGGCCCGGACCATTTGGTCCCGGTGATCTCCTTGGCGATGGCGCTGAGCGATCGCCAGGTCTTGCCATTCCAGAGATAGCCGGCCTCAGTGACATCGACGGTGTGCTCAACGCCGTTCCATTCTCGAACCAGACGTTGGCCGTTGCCGGCCGGCAAGGCGCTATCGGGCGCGGCCCTAGCTAGCCGTCGCAGTCTTCGAACCAGCGTCGCCCGCGGCCGACCCGAGGCCTGCCATTGGTGTTCGCAGATCAGGATCTTCGCCATCATGGGCGAGCGAAGCTTGGGCGGCGGCGCTGAACCGATCATCTCGGTCCAGCACTCAATCAGCTCTTCTCGGGAAAGACGCTCGAAGTCGCCGTGCCTCACGTCTTGTCTCCACGCAGCTTGAAGCGGGCAGCGGACTTCTCGGTCTTTGCGACCCTGTCGATAACATAACCGCGCTTGCGCAGCCGGGTCATGGCGGCGCGGACCGTGTGTGGCTGCCAAGTCAGTAGGGCCGAAAGTTGCTTCAGCGTCTGGCCCTTGCCGGTCAGGCCGTCGACTAGGCGGGCTTCCTTGGTGCCGTCTTTAGGAGCGTCGATTGTGTGTTGGTCAGTCATGGCTTGTCTCCTTTCGATTGTAGGGGCGATCATCCGCTCCCACTGAGACAAGCCCGGGCCGATACCGGGCCGCGCTTTAAATTGTCGAAGACAGCAATGCTCCGAATGCGGGCAAAGTCCAGCGGCTGTCGAAAAAGCTGCGTAGACTGGTGACGTGAGGTCGCGGAATGTGTCCGAAATGGACGAGCTAGATCCTGTTCGCAAATTTGTTTAGGCGATGGTAGAGCTGGAACAGGCGCTGATTGATGGTCTGCCAGCTCGGGCACCGAGCGCTAAAGGGCAGGAAATTAAGGTTGGGTGGGCGGCATTGCGAGCGCGGATTGAATCTGCCACCAGAAAAGTTGAACACGCTGAAGTCCGCCTATCCGAAATCAGCTGAATCCCGCTATCGAGCATTCTCGTAAAGGAGCAGTTTGTACGCTTCGGGCCAAACCCTTCCAGACTTATGTTGTAGATTGAATGGCGGCCACGCTTCAATTCAGCCAGTCAGTTTATAACGATTGCCGAGTCAGCCTGCGCAAGAAATGCGGGTAAATTTACTTGGAACAACACTCGCACTCGGTATCCCACCATTCACCAGCTATTTGCGCACACCGACAAAGCACCCATCATATTATGCATGTGATTGTTGCCGTAACCCTCCTAGTCAAAATGGCTCGGAGGGTTCTCCAAAATACGCACCTTGGCCCAGATATCGGGCTCAAAATCCGGATAAGGTACCCCCGTGACGACATCGGGGTGACGCGGATCATCGGGATGTCCGCCATGTTGCGAAACCAGATCATCGACGCCGGCAAGCAGCTTCCGCCAGAAAGGCTCCTCGGGTTCCGCCAAAACCCAGGAAAAGAGGCTTTGCCGCAACTCGCCGACAGACTTTTGGTGAAGCTTATAGCTGCCAGGGCCGAGCGGCTCGTATCTTGTGCACTGTCCTTCCAACATATGCTCCGCTAAAACACGCCATATCATAGCTTCGGACCCACTGCGGCTCTCTTCCAACGCTATCTCGAACAGTTTGGCGGTTTGTGCCCCCCGGCAAAGACTGCCCAAACGATACGCTGCATTTCCCCGCGCATTATCATTTGACGCAGCTTTTGCGACGGCCGCCTTTAGCTTGTCCGGCTCGCGTTCGAGCATATCGGCAATGGCATTGGGCCCATGAAACCCGAAATGAAGCAAGTCTTGATATCGCCCTTCAAGAACATCATCCAAAAGCAGACTGAGCGCTCGGTCCGACCCGACGCGAAAGAGCGCGCGGATGCGATCATAGTCACCATGGCCGAGACGGCATTCAGCATGCAGGGCTTCGATGGCGTCAACCATCGCATCAGCGTCTTCCAGCATGAGCAGCGAGATGAAATCGCCTGCCTGCCATTGGTGAACCTCGCGGGGGTGCTTGGCTTTTCTGGCGATGAGCTCAAGCGGCGTGTCTGATCGCGCCAGGAGGTCGAGCCATGGGCGAAGGATGTAAAAATCGTTCTCGGAACGCCAGGTCTGCGCAAAATACTCAGCCTCTGCCGCTGCAAGACCTGGCAGGATCCAGTCCGCTTTGAGCGGCTGGCCGGTCTCGGCCAGCGCCTCAAGTATCGCCAGGGACTTGACCGGCTCGGGATCGCGTCGAATGAGATCGATCCCCTCCGCCAGGCGCGGGCCACAATCCATCCAGGCCGCAGAGGCAGCCAGACTGCGCGCCCGCGCCCAGCCATCCTTAGCATCAAGATCAATCTCAGCAACACGATCGAGGATACGGGCTGCAATGTGATGACACGATGCTGAAGGTCCCCGCTCCAGACAGACCGCCCGGCGCTCCCGTTTCAGCTCATGACTGCGATCGTTTGGAAAGAGCCCCTTGCCCTGAACATCGGCCGCGACAAAAGGAGCGAATTTGCGAAGCGCTATCGCCGCGCCGAGCTCAAATCGTTCATCGCCAATATAGCCCAGCAACAGCGCCTTCGCCTCCGGCCAACCATGGCGCATAAATGGCTCCCGGCGACGATAGTCCCCTGGATAGCCGCCCCGTAGCCTCAGCCGACTCGGGTTGTCAGCATGCTCCTGCTCATACTGCAGGAGTTCAGCTTCATGCACTTCATGCATGCGTTTCAATGCTGAAACACGGCCGGGAACAGCCAGTGCCCGTAAGGCCAATTGCAGATCGTCGCTGCTTTTGTCCGGCACCGCCAATAGCAATCGACACCACCGATCGATTGCACTGTGCAAGCCCAGCGATGCGAGGCCCCCTCTCTCATCATGATGGTCCGCGCCCTTCCAGCCAGTCACGAGCTTCATCAGCAAGACCACTTCGGACCGGTTTTTCGCGGGCGAGTTAATAAGAATCTGAATAAGGCGCGTGTTATCGGAATTCTTGAGCACATCCATCAGGCGCGCAAGCCGGCTGCGCTCGTCGCGCATGGCATAACGATCTGCACCCTCAAGTGTGCGGCAAATCTGCAAGGCCTCGGTGAGGACACAGCGTAACTGTCCCGGTTTGAGATGCGTCGCCATCCCAAGCCCGTCGTGACGCTCCCGCCTATCGTCGAGCAAGAACGACAGAATGTCGTCAGCCTGGGCTGGATTCACTTTGGTGACATACTCATGCAGCCTGTAGAGCACCTTGCCAGTTTTCATGTGCTCCAGGAGCACGTCTGAAAGCGCGCTAGGGGCATCTTCGGAAAACCTGTGCAAATGCCAGTGGCGATTATCCTTGCTCTGATCATCTAGAGCGAGCCCGGCCTCAATCAGGTCCGCGGGAAAAAGCTCGCCATCAAGCTCACAAAGGATCATTCGGGCGTGTACGCCGCCGGTTGTGTTCGGCCCCTTCTTAATAATCCGCTTGAGCGTTGCCCGATAGCGCTCAGGGTCGTGTTCCGCCGCAATCTCCCTGTATCTCTCGTCAAGCGCCCATTTGTCAGCCGAGGCTTCAGTCATGGCCGCGAACAGCGCGGTCGATTTGTCTTTCCGGCCGAGGTAGTGGATTTCATCGAGGACGAAGCCAAGATGATCAGTCTCGGTGTCCCCGGCGCTAAGCTCAATCGCCATATCCAGTCCGCGATCACCGCCGGAATAGGCCAGATCATGGACCAGTATCCGGCGCTGGGATCTGGAAAGCCCTTCGGCCTTGGCGCTCCAGTCTGGTCCAAGCACATCCGGGTGAAATCCACCCCGTCGGGTTAACTGGCGCTCGCGGCGCCTCTCCTTTTCCGAAGCGAGGTCTTCGAATATCGTCTCTGCGAACTCGGAGCGCCCGGTGCCCACCATGAAGGATAAAACCTCCACACCTGGATCTTTCCTGCGCCAAGCACGAACAAAGCGCTGCACATCGTCGCGTATCCCGTCCCAAGCGGCGTCACTCAGCCGAGACATCATCTTCGCCGCAAATTCGGGATCCATTCCCCAAAGTTCCATCAGAAACCGGCGCAGGCCCGGATCAATTGGGCCAGATTGGCCGAGCGCCTCCACCGCGATTTCAACCGCCCCTTCCCAGCTTCTCGCATTGCCGAATTCAGCTGCGGCGGGCGACGGCAAAGCCGTGTCGTTGGCACAAGCGACAATAGCATCCCGTACGTGAAACGAAGCGAACCAATCCTGGAGCAGTTGGTGATCGAAGACAAACCGCCTCGCTCTGCCCTCACCTGCAACCTGGATGAGAGATTGCTGTGAAAGGCGCTGAAGAGCGCGCTCGCACTCGGCGGCGTTGTGGACATGGCCAGCGGCCTTCAGGCGTGCAGCAATGACGGCGCTCGCCGCTTTGATGTGCAGTTCAACTGTACCGGACCCGGCCATGCGAACCGCCAATTCCATGAGCAGACCACGCACGAACTCTGCCGACCCGCCCGGCGGCGGATCAAGATAGGCCGGACGGCCAAATTCGCCCTCGACGAAACGAGAGACAAGCTGGACACTGTTTTCCGGCAGGTCGCCATCGCTTGCCTGCCATTCCAGACGAGCGAACAGATTCAGGAAAAACGGTATGCCGAGGAGCTCGCGCAGTGAAGGCCTGCAACACCACCAACGCTTTCAATAAAGCGCGCCTGGTCATCGAAGGTGATCCGGTCGAGAGCAAAGCTCGCGCTGATCGTCGTTGGCAAGGTTGACCAGTATGGCCGCGTTGCAAAAAGAAGCGGTGCATCCGGATATTCGCCGTGGAAGGCTTCGATCGCAGACCGGGCTTGGCGCCGCTCGTCAACCGACAACTCATTCCAACCATCCAGCAGAAACGTCAATCTCCCGGCCCGAGCCTGTGCGGCCAGATCCGCCTGCGAGATGTTTTCGGCGATCAGCGCATCGCGCTGCAAGAGGGCCGAAATTACCGAACCGTGCGTCGCCGCCTCCGCCATCGGTACATAGACCGCAGCCGCTTCATCGAACCTGCTGAACACGGCCTCGCCAATTGTGAGCAGCGCAATGGTCTTTCCAGCGCCGCCCTGATCGATCAGGGCGCCGCGCCAACCTGGTGTCAAACGCTCCGCCAGCGCGGTCAGCGGGCCAGGCGCACTGTCCTCGTCATTCAGTTCGCTCACGCGTCGCGGCAAAACAAGACGTGTCGTGTGAACCCTGCTCAGCCGTCTTGTGATATCGGACCGCGCGGCAAATCTCACCCGCGCGGCAATCGCTGCGGCAGACATGTCCGGCGCCAGTCGCTCAAGCAAATGGCCAAGCCGCTGTTCATTTACATATTCGCTAAGTTTCTGACGATACGCGGCCAAAGGCGGCTTCGCCCAAAGCTCACTGTCAATCAGATCCGCGAGCTTTCGCAGGGCATCTCGGGCTTGACCGTTTCCGGCCCTTAAGACTTGCGCGAGTTCTGCCGATAGTCCGCCCCGCATGAGATCAGACGCCGGTGCGCGTTTAAGCCGCTCTAGGATCAGCGTGAAAACGAGCGCGTGCTGGCCGCGCAACATGTCCGTCAGGTCGGCCTGCTCGCGTTCGCCGAACACCTCATCTAGACGTGCAGCACTTCGCTCCAGGGCCGCTGAAATGGCAAAACGCACATTGATGTCTTCAGCAAGGCCCTCGAGTGGTGCGCTCAGTGCGTCGGCCGCTTTGCCAATGGCCCAGCCGCCCCCGCCAGAGATCAGGAGTTCAGCCAGTGCCAAGCCCGCTCCCTTCATCGGATGGGTCCTTACCGGCCTTGCCATTGGCCACTTCAACTGCATCAAGAAGGCGAAACAGATGATTGAGCACCAGGAACTCGCTCACAGCTTCAACCGGCGACCGATTGAGCTCGCTATGGGCATGGGGATTTCTGTGTAGCTGAAGCACGCCACGGAACAGGAACTCAAGCCCGGCTTGCTCACCGGGATCCTCCCGGCCGCTCAACTTCAACAAGGCGTGTTTTGGAGAAAAAGCGGCATCGACAAGCCGAGTACCCGAAAGTCTTGTGCATGTCAGTTTCCGCAGTCGGTCTTCAAGCCTGATGTATCCCAAATGCAAGGCGTGTCCCGGCCGCGTGTCGAACTCCAGAACAAGGTCAATCAGCCCAGGCGCCAATGCGGCTAATGGCAGGCGGGCAGGATAGTGTGACCACAAACGACCCGCGCGGGCGTCGTCCCAATCGCCCCTGAACATATAATCCTGATATTGACCAATACGCACGGCCCGCCGCGCGGCTAGGTCTTGCAGATCCGATTCGGTGAGGACAGAGTCATCCAGCCGCTGAAACTCCGCCGGTGTCAGATCCACCTCGTCAATCTGCACCTCATGTGCGCTTAGCATGGCAATCGCTTTGGACAGCCCAGAAGGCCCCTCCCCGCTATAGCCGGACGCAAATCCCGGTCTAATGACAAGACCATCTCCGACGGCGTTAATCAGCAACAGTCCGTGCTGCTCTCGAAAGGACAAGATCCGCGCGCGTTCTATCCTGGTTTCTCGCTGGAGCGCTTCAAGAACCGCTTCCTCGCAAGGCCGCGTGACCCCGCTCAATCCATGATAGGCAAGGCCAGCTGCCTGTTGTGTTGCCGCCTTGGCCATGCATTGAGTCCCCTTTTATCGATCGGAAGTACAAGACGAATTGCCAGAGTGGCCACCGTCAGTGTTTTTGCTTCGTTCTCGCGGCTTCGGCAAGGATTGGGCGCATAAACATCGACCTTGCATCACCAATACACGGCGATGATTTCGACTTCGAGGAGCCGCGGACCGTGAAATCGTTGCGGACTCCGCTGTTGGAAAGAAGGACAGAACGGCTTGCTCGCGCGCGATCGTGCGCGATCGTGCGCAGCCGCAAATCCTCTTCGGCGGGTAGCTCAAGCGAAATCAGTTCGGACAACCGAGCAAAGTCGGTGAGTGAGCGTGAGCTGGTCGATCTTGCATACTACGACCATGTCAATGCTGCCGGCCTTGAGTTCAGCGAGCAGGGCCCTTAGGCTAGGGCGATCCATGGTCCCACCGGATATCCCGCCATCATCATAGTGCTGCGGCAGGAGCTTCCGTCCTCCGTGGCGCTGCGAGCGTATATAGGCCTCGCAGGCCTCACGCTGCGCGTCCAGCGAGTTGAAAGCCTGGTCAAGGTCTTCGTCAGAGGTTTTTCGGGTGTAAATGACGCAGCGGACTTTTTTCGTGTCTGCACACCGAAGAAGCGAGGCCCCGACCATTTGGTCCCTGTGATCTCCTTGGCGATGGCGCTGAGCGATCGCCAAGTCTTGCCATTCCAGAGATAGCCTGCCTCCGTAATACCGACGGTGTGCTGTACCCCGTTCCATTCTCGCACGCTACGTTGGCCGTTGCTGCCAGGCGCGGCGGTATCGGGTGAGGCTGATGCAAGCCGTCTGAGCTTTCTTGCATTTGCCGCGCGTGGTTTGCCAGAGGTGTGCCACTGGTCTTCGCAGGTCAGGATCTTCGCCATCATGGGCGAACGGAGCTTGCGAGGGGGCGCTGAACGGATCGTCTCGATCCAGCACTCGATTAGCGCCTCTCGCAAATGACGCTTGAAGTCGATCCGGCTCACGCCTTGTCTCCGCGCAACTTGAACCGTGCGGCGGATTTCTCGGTCTTAGCGATCCGGTAGATGACGTAGCCGCGTTTGCGGAGTCGGGTCATCGCGGCGCGGACCGTGTGTGGTTGCCAAGTGAGCAGCGAGATAGCTGCTTCAACGTCTGGCCTTTGCCGGTCAGCGCCTCGACTAGGCGAGCTTCCTTCGTGCCGTCTTTCGGAGCGTCAATTGTGTGTTGGTCAGTCATGGCTTGTCTACTGTAGATTTGCAG
>LWDU01000354.1_pt1 | contig 11789 bp, 7 predicted proteins | sample 727161 | NCBI WGS metagenome assembly LWDU01 (sample SAMN04566230, study PRJNA314399) | hydrothermal vent metagenome | isolation source: deep sea hydrothermal plume seawater | place: Mexico: Gulf of California, Guaymas Basin | collected 2004-07-11 | reverse complement strand
GATGGAACCTCTGGTACTAAAGTAATTTTAACGAATGTTGCTGGTAATTTTCAAACTGGTGAAAAAATTAAAGTTTCTGATGGTGTAGAAGCAGATTTGATTGTTGAAGAATCTGGAAATACAGATTTAACCATCTCTAGTATTAAGGTAAATTCTTTTTCGAATGTTCGTCAATTCTTTATGGATGACCCAGATACGGGACAAGACTTCTCTGCTGACGTTGCACTAAGTACACAGAATACGGATGCATCTTTTATTGTTCTTGATGGAACAGATGCAGAGTTAGCTAACTCAGATGACTTAATGAGAATGGAAGATGGTACTACAATTTCTACCAGTTTAGGTGATAATGCTGCTATCGAAAGAGGTGCAGCTGCTGGTACTGGTTCTCAAAAGAAGATTGCTGCTCTAAATGATTCAGAAAAGAATGTGTCCATTTTTAAAATGGCGAAAAGAACTATTAAAACTCATTTAACCACAAACAACAGTGGAACTAGTGACACCCAATTTCAAATTCGTAGACAGTTTGTTACAAACGCAAGTTCTCTGGGTGCGATATCTATTAATGGTGAGGTAAACGAAACATTTCTTGCCCATTCAGAATCAAGTTATGTGATGACTATTCTTACTGCTGGAGTTAATGGTTCTGCACAACAAGGAGATATCATTAGTTGTGGTACAGGGTTTTCTGGTGCTGGAACTGGAACGGTAACTATATCAAATGTTACTGCTTTAGGTAACGGTGCTAAAGTTAAAATTATTGGAACACTTCTTAAAACTTCAATTAATGCTAAAGGTAAGACTGTTAAGTTATGTAAACAATTAAATGTGAATCCTGGCGCTACTGATGCTTATGGAACAAGACCTACAGATAAAACAATATCTATTGGTCGAGGTGATGTGTTCAAGATTGTTGGTATCTTTGACTCAGAGGCTACTGGAACAGATGCAATTATTCCTTCATTGAATTTAAGTTCTACTGTTAATGTGTTTACTCAGGGCGAACAGATTATAGGACAATCTTCTGGTGCGAAAGCAAGACTCATTAATATCTCAAGTCCAATCAAATATGTGTTACAAAAGAATTCTAAAGAATTTACTTCTGGTGAAACTATTAAAGGAACAGACTCTTTGGCAACAGGTGTTATATCTTCCTTGACAAGAGGTAGTTCAGTAGTTACCAGTAGGTATTTACTTGATACTGGTATGAGAGATAATTTTTATGATTTCTCAAGAATAGTAAGACGGCCTGGGTCTGAATCACCTTTGGGTAGACTTTCCATCATTTACGATTATATGGAACATGGCCCTGGCGAAGTCTTCACGGTTGATTCTTATGTCGATGTTGCAGACCAAATGGATTATGAAGATATTCCAATTTACTCTGCATCTAAAGTTGACCCAGATGATCCACAACCTACAGGCCAATATCCCTTACAGGATGTTTTTGATTTTCGTCCTAGAGTTGAAGATGCCTCTGGGACAAGTTCCACAGTGGGTGTTACCGATGAAGTTACTAGTAATACATTAGATTTTTATCATAGGCAATTTGATGGTGTTGGTTCTTCTACGGTTAATTTCCCACCGCCAGGTGCATTAGTTCAAAGTGATTTCGAATTCTATCTTCCTAGATGGACATTAGTTCATATGAATAAAGAAGGGGAGTTGGTTGTAACTGAAGGTGAATCTTCCGAACTACCAAAAAAACCAAAAGACCCAGATGGTATGATGAAACTTCTGGAAATATTCTTACCAGCATATACTGTACGTCCTCAAATTGTTACGTCTTCAAAAGTTAAAAATCAAAGATATACCATGAAGGATATTGGTAGACTTGAAGACCGTATTGAGAATGTGGAATATTATACTGCGTTGTCTCTTTTAGAAAGGGATGCAGAGAGTTTTGAAATTCAAGATTCAAACGGTCTTAGTAGATTTAAGTCTGGGTTTGTAGTAGATAATTTTACTGGTCATAGGGTTGGTGATGTTGGTCATCCCGATTATAAAAATTCTATTGATATGTCGGATAAAGAATTAAGACCACAACATAAGATGAAAGGTATTACATTACTAGAAAAAGTAACCACAGATGTGGAGAGGGCGGGTTCTGGTTATAATAAAACTGGTGACCTTATTACTTTACCTTATTCTGAGGTTACATTAGACGAACAACCATATGCAACTCGACTAGAAAGAGTAACACCAGTATTGTTATCAAATTGGGTTGGTGATATAGCCTTAACTCCTGCTACAGACGAATGGTTTGAAAGTGAAACTGCTCCTGCTCTAGTAATTAATACTGAAGGTAACTTTGATACAGTCTTTAATAATAACCGAAATTCTATAGGAACTATTTGGAACGCATGGCAGACTCAGTGGTCTGGTGTTACTTCATCAAGACAGACATCGACCAACACGGGCGGGATGACAGTTACCCGTGCGATACAGACAACACGAACAGATTTAGCAAGAACTGGTATGAGAACTGATGTGGTTCAAAAGATTGACATGGAATCTCAGGGGTCTAAGGTTATTGCCCGTGCATTAATTCCATACATCAGGTCTAGGAATGTTGTTTGGGAAGGTAGTGGTTTCTATCCTAACACAAGAGTTTATGCGTTCTTTGATAATAGAGCGGTCTCAAAATATTGTACTCCTGCTCTGGGATTCTCCACAAACGATGAAAGTATAGTTCAAGGTAGTGCAATGGTTACTTCTGCCTCTGGTAAAACTAAAGGGACATTCCAAATTCCTGACCCCCTAACGGCTGGTAATCCAACATGGCAATCAGGAGAGTTACAATTTAGATTGACTTCTAGTGATACAAATACTACTAGTATTGACCCTTCCACTGCTGGAGAAACTATCTATTATGCAAAAGGTATATTAGAAACAGAACAGGAAACTATTCTTGCAATACGAAATGCCGAAGTGGTTCGTAGGTCAGTAACAGAAAATACATCTAGGTCATCAACTAGTTCTAGGGTGACTGGCCGGACACAAATTATTCTCGACGATTTTGATAGTCCTGATTCCGCTGGAGATCCACTTGCACAGACTTTCTTCATAGAAGAAATTCCTGCACCTTCAACTACAGTTGCAGCTAAATCACCGCCAGGTGTTTTTATAACAAGTATTGATTTGTTTCATGGAGAAAAAGATGACCAAGATTGTGTAACTGTAGAGGTTAGAAACGTAGTTAACGGTGTTCCCGGCCCTAAGATACTTCCTTTCGGTAGAGTAGTGAAGGAACCTTCAGAGATTAATTTATCTGAAACAGCAACAACTGCTACGAAATATACATTTCCATCTCCAGTATTCCTACTGAATAATACTGAATATTGTTTTGTAGTGAAAGCAAATGTTCCTACACATAAGGTATGGATCTCTCGCATGGGAGAAACAGAACTTGGGGGTAGTAGACAAGTATCTAAACAACCACATGTCGGTGTACTGTTTAAAGGACATAATAACAGAACTTGGGCTCCATCATTGACAGAAGATTTAAAGTTTGTCATGAGGAGAGCTCTATTTGATATCGGAACGCCTGGAGTGGTAAATCTTGTTAATGATGACGTTGAAACGCTGAAATTACAGATTAACCCATTAACTTTTGAAAATGCTTCTACGACTCTGAGGATTAAACAACCTGACCATCATATGTATTCTACTTCAAATAATGTTACAATTAGTGGAGTAAAATCTGGTGCAGTTACAACTTTGAATGGTGCAATATCCTCAGAATCAACATCGTTCTTGCTGACTTCTAACGAAGATTTTGATGATACCACTGGTAAATTTGCATACGACTCTAGTAGTGATTGGTATATTAAAATAGACGATGAGATTTTAAAATACAATACAATAAGTACTGCTGGGGTATCTGGTGTAACTAGGGGTTTGAATAATACAACAGCTGCATCTCACGCTGATGGGACATCAGTAGAACTATACATGATACATAAAGTTCCTTTCACAGATATTAATAAAATTCATACTGCGATATCTAATATTACGATGGATTCGTATACTGTAACATTATCTAATGCTCCAAGTATTAGTGGTGGAGTGACGAGTGCTGAGAATGGTGGAGCAACCGTTACTGCGACACAGAACGCAATATACAATACATGTCAACCATCTATCTCAACCCTTATAGTAGACCAGACAGATATCACCACAAAAATTGAACCGACTACTGGTACAAGTGCAAGTGGTACAGAAGTTTCCTTTACGCAACTTGCGTCTTCGAAAGCTCTTAGTATGACTTTGCAAGAGAATTTAGAGTTAGATGATACACAAATGGTTTGTTCTCTAATTAACGAAACAAACGAATTGTCTGGTTCTAAATCTCTCACAATACCTTTAACACTTACTAGTACAAATTCATATGTATCACCGATACTTGATGCAACTAGAATGACTCTTGTTGCAGTTGCAAATAGAGTTAACAAAATAACACAAGAGTCAGATGTATATCCAACAACAGATTATGTTGCATCTACAGACCCAGAAGGTGATAATAATAGTGCAATTTATATGACGAAGAAAGTTACTTTGGAAAATCCCGCTACCGCATTGAGAGTATTCTTTGCTGGTTACAGACATACCTCTGCAACAATTAAAGTCATGTATAAAATATTAAGAACAGATGATGCATCTGACTTTGACGATTTGGGTTGGACAAATTTCAATACTACTGGTACTACTGATACCGTTACGAACCCATCTTTAACAAGAGATGACTTACAACAATATAAATACACTGCCGGAGTTAAAGACGATGGAACAGATTCTTCCTTGGACGAATTTATATCGTTCTCAATTAAGATTGTAATGCAAGGAACTAATTCTGCCCAACCAGTTAGGATTAAAGATTTAAGATGTATCGCACTGGCTACATAAAATGACAGAAAGATTTTTAAACGTAGAAGAAAGACCTGACCTAATTAGAGATACAAATTCTAATGCTATTATAAATCGCAACACCTCTGCTTATGATCTAGCGAAACGAAGGGCCAAAGAAGCACAATCTCAAAGAGATGAGATTCGTACTGCGACAAGAGAGATAAATAATATTAAATCTGAGATGCATGAAATAAAAGGCCTTTTGCAAAAATTAGTGGAGAGATAATAAATGGCAATATCATCAAAGCAAGTTACATCGGCAAACACTCTTGATGAATTTCGCAGAGAATTTAATAATTTAGTTACCGATGTATCTGACATACAATCTAATAATATATTTGGTACTGGTATTAGTTTTGAAGGTTCCTCTGACGATGCATATGAGACTGCATTAAATGTAGTTAACCCTACTGCTGACCGTACAATCATAATACCTAACGAAGATGGTACTTTACTAACTACTGGTACAGCTGTATTAGCTTCTACAATTTCAGTAGCAGACAACGAATCAACTAATGAGAATAACGCAATTCTCTTTGGAGCCGATGCGTCTTATACTGGTACTGTTTCCATAGAATCTGATGGAGACTTACACTATAATCCAAGTACTGGAACAGTCGCCGCAACTATATTCTCTGGTGCATTGTCTGGTAATGCAACTACTGCTACTGCACTCGCAACTGGTAGAACTATTGCATCCACAGGAGATGTAACATGGACTTCTGCATCCTTTGATGGTAGTGGTAATGTTACAGGAACAGCTGCAATTGGTAGTGGTGTTATTATTAATGCTGATGTTAACACAAGTGCCGCTATCGCAATGTCAAAGACTGCCCTTGTGGATGGAACTGGACTTACTCTTTCAACGAATACACTTAGTGTAGATGCCGCTCAAACTCAAATTACTTCTGTTGGCACTCTAACAGGATTGGTTATTGCCGACGATGGTAATATAGGTTCTGCTTCTGATACGGATGCGATTTCAATATCTGCTGTTGGTGTAGTTGGTATATCTCAAGATTTAGTTATTACAGGAAACTTAACTGTTAATGGTGCAACGGTAACAAACTCAGCAGTCAATACAGTTATTGAAGATACTCTCATAGAATTAAATACTGGTGCAACTACTAACGCAAATGACATGGGTTTTGTCATGGAACGTGGTTCTACTGGTGACAATGCATTTATGGGTTGGGATGAAAGTGCTGACAAATTTGTAGTAGGAACAACTACTAACACAGGTGTTGATACTGGTAACTTAACTATAACTACTGGAACTCTTGTTGCTAATGTCGAAGGTACTCTTACAGGAGCATTGCAGACAGCTGCACAGACTAATGTTACTTCAGTTGGTGCTTTGGACGGGGGTTCAATCACATCTAACTTTGGAACTATAGATACTGGTTCGTCTACTATCACGACTACTGGGGTTATTACTGGGGGAACCCTAACATCTACAGGAAGTATTATAGTTTCTGACGGTGGTAACATAGGTTCTGCAACTGATACAGATGCGATTGCAATTGCAGCTTCTGGTGTAACTACCTTCAGTCAAGGTATGGAACTTTCTGGATATCTATATTTAAACGGTGACGAAAAAGAATTAAGATGGTATAACGGTGCTAACTATGTTGGAATGAAAGCTAGTACTTCACTCGCTGGAAATCAGATATGGGTATTACCTACCTCTGATGCATCTTCAAATGGTGATGCGTTGGTTTCTGATGCTTCTGGCAATCTTTCATTTTCATCCACAGTAGGAAGTAATGCATCTAGTGTAACTGCTGCTGATGAATCGTCTGATACTGCTTGTTTCCCTTTATTTGCAACAGATGCCACAGGTAATGTTAGTCCAAAGACAGGGACAAATTTAACCTTTAATTCTGCAACTGGATTGTTAACTGCAACTGGTTTCTCTGGTAATCTTACTGGTACTCTACAGACAGCTGCACAAACTAATGTTACTTCAGTCGGTGCTTTAACTGGTGGTTCTATCGCCTCTGGATTTGGTACTATTGTTACGGGAAATGCAATAACAACTACGGCGGCGATTAGTGGTGGTACGTTTGTGGTAGCAGACGGTGGTACGATTGGTTCTACTTCAGACACAGATGCGATTGCAATTTCTGCTGCTGGTCTAGTTACCTTCTCACAAGATATCCAAGTTGAAGATGACATCATTATGGATTCAGATGGTGCAATACTTTCTATGGGCGAGGCAAATGAGATACAGGTTATACATGAAACCAATTCTGGAATTGTAGTAAAACATAATGCAACTGGTGATGGAAGTACTGTCAGAGTTACATTAGAAACTGGTGAAGAAAATATTGAATTGGATGATGTTATTGGTTCGTTACAATATAGAGCAATAGCAGAAACAACTGGAACGGATGCAATCTTAGTTGCCGCTGCTATCGAAGCAGTTTCTGAGGGTGACTTCAGTGCATCGAATAATGCAACCAAATTAAGCTTCATGACAGGTATCTCAGAAGCAGCATCTGAAGCAATGTCTCTTAGTTCTACTGGTAAGTTATCATTCCCGAATAAACAAGGTGGTGATAATCTCCTTATAGATAGTACTAACGGCAGTGCAAATGCTGGTGACGATATCACCTTAAATGGTACTGATGGTATTTCTACCAATGCAGACAGTAATATTATATTTGAAGAAGCAGTAGCACTTACAACTCAAACTGACCGTCATGTTATGAAGAGGATGATGGGAGAAATGGGAGAAGAAATGAAAAGTATTTTTCCAAATAGAATGAGATTAATAAGTAGTACTGGTGCAACCCTAAGAACCCTCTATTGTGCTGGAGATAGTGATGGCAGTTAGAAAACCAGTATATATTACTGGAGATAATAACATACAAGAAATGACTACTGCTGAAGTTCTTGAATGGACTAATCAGGTATGTTATCTCTATGGAACAAGTCCCTCTGTTACTCTAACTGTATCTACTAGTGTAGCAGGAGACTTAACTGCTATGAGTGATACAAGGATGAAGGCAGGTGCAACATCTCAGTCTGCAACTGCATTTCCTAATGAAGCAACTACGGCAGAACCCGCTGAGGTTACGGTTAGTTATGACCGTGTAGACCAAGCCAAAGCATCAGTATCACCTACATCAGATACTGGAACAACTTGGCCACTATATATTAATGGGGATAATGATTTACAAGCAATGACTCTCACAGACGTTAAAGATACCTTCTTACATCCTGCCGTAGACCTACTGATTTCTGGAACAGAGAGTGCTACTACTGCTGGAACATACAGTATTACAACTTCTGCAACCCCTGCACTCAATTATGCAGTAGTTTCAACTGACCCTGTTTTCATAGATACAAGGGCAGATACAACTGCATTTACTGCTGGTGGAATTCCAGAAACTTTAGACCAACCAACAACGGTTACAAGTTATTACTTACACAAACGATCAGGAACCGATACGGAGCCTGCTAGATATCCTATTTATATAACGGATAGTGTAAATCATTTGCAAACTTTTACCGAAGGTACGTTTGATGGACTTCTTACTGAATGGATTCGTGAAACTGCCTCAGAATCGGCAGATGGATATCAACTTACTTATACCATAGAAACATCTGGTCTTGGTAATACTAGAGGTACTGCTATGGTTAATACTAAGTTGAATGGTTCTGGTGCTCATTCGACTCGTCAAGTCGGTGATGATTATCGTGCTCAAGAATTTCCTAATGGTTCAGCTGTTACTGTTTCGACATATAATTTACGTATAAATAAAGGATAGGAGATAAAGAATGGCTGTCTTTTCTGAAAAAATAATTAACGCCTACTACACAAACGCCGAACATGATACTGTTGGTGTTTTGTGGAGCGATGGTAAGGTTGCAAGAGAACACTTTCTGCTTGTTGATGAAACTGACCACCAGTTCAAATCTTTGCTGGAAGAGTGGTCTTATGAAAGTCTTGACCAATCTACAGTAGCAAAAATAGAAAATGAGAGACAAATATTTAGAAATTCATTTGAAAATTATGCTCGTGATCATAATCTATATGGTTATGACCAAGACGGAAATGAACCAGACCAAAAAGACAAAGAGGAAATTATCCTCTTAAATATTGAAGACTTAATCTTTAATTTTGACCCCACAGATAATCAAAATAAAGAAGAACTTTTTAAACTCAAATTGAAATTCTTTGATCGTGATGAAGTAAAAAATAGTAAAGCAAAAAAGAAAAAAGCAGACCTACGAAAATCTACATCACCATTGGAGGCTATAGCAATATACCATTCTTTCGTGAAGTAATAAATGCATCTTGAATCACAAATGTCGGTGAACACAATATTATGTGTGAAATGGGGTGAAAAATATAGTAATGACTATGTTCTTAACCTAAAGAACCAATGCGAAAATCATTGTTCTATACCTTTCAATTTTTATTGTCTTACAGATAACCCCCAAAATAGTTTTGACTTAAAATTACCCACAGCGTGGGATGAACATTATGATTCCGAAACCAAGAGGTTTTGGGCTTATAGAAAAATGTACATGTTTAACGAGAACTTATTTCCAACTATGAATGGAGATATGTTTTTGTATCTAGATTTGGATGTTCTTATTCAACAAGATTTAAAATATTTCTTTGAATTAAGAATGAATAAACCCTATATCGTTAAGGGGTGGTGGAATGATATTGATAACTGTCGTAAAAATTATGGCGCAATAAAATCAACTCCCCTAAATTCTTCAGTGATACGATGGAATAAATCTCAAATGCAAGGTGTCTATTCTCACATAGAAAAAAATAAAGAGGTTATATTCTTTACATATTCAACTATTGATAATTATTTTAATCATCACTGGTATAATGTGTGGGACGAAAAGGTTTCTTATATGAATGTATATCCAAAGGGAGATGTATATTCTTGGTATAAAGGTAATGTATTTCCAGAGGATATGGAAACAAAGAAGATAAGGAAAGACCAAAAAATATGTCTCTTTAATAACAGTACAGTAGAAACTTATGAAGATATGTTTGAGATTGAGGAGTTGAAAAAATTATGGTAGACCATATTCCTTACAACCCTCTGACTGCAAACAATTGGACAAGAGCCTATCTGGAAACTCAAAGGGAGAGACCTTGGGCTTTTGGAAGACTTGTAGAATCTATGAACGCCTCACAGGTAGAAGGTAAGTTGTGGTTAGGAAATGAATTAATAAATTTGAATGTTGTACCAGAACATGTTGCTCTTTTGGCCGGGTGGTATGCACATTATATAACAGCGATACTGGTAGATAATGTTGGAGCTAAATATGTTACAAATTTTGAAATAGACCATGATGCTCACTTTATTAGTTTTAAATTTAACCGAAGGTATAAGGATGAACCAAGAAGGTATCGTTCTATGCGTAGAGATGTTATGTTTAAGTCTTTGAGATATTGTAGAGACTTAAATGATGTGCAAGACAAACATGCACAAGTATATGATGTTGTAGTGAATACTTCTTGTGAACACATGTTTCCTATGTGGAAATTTAGAGAAATAAATCCTCAATTAGAAAATTCACTTTTTGTTCTACAATCAACAAGTCAAAAAGAAAATTGTCCAGACCATATCAATACAGTCGAGAGTGTAGATGAGTTAATAGAACAGGCACGAATGATGGATGTTTGGTATTCTGGAAGTAAAAAATTACTTAATGGTTTTGAAAGATTTATGGTAATAGGAAAATGAATGTAGTAGAATGGTGCAGGGCAAATGATATATGGTATCTCAAGATAGATTTAGAAATACCAGAGGCATGTATCAAAGAAGCTCAACAGGTATATGATGAAGGGTTCTTTGTAGACCATCGTTACGGAACAGGCGAGGGGTGGTATTCTTCTGCACTACATGGGTTTGTTGAGAAGGGTAAGGATATTTCTATGGGATGGCATCATACCAAAAACCCGTCTGCATATTATCTAGAAGAGGATGCTGTTGATTGGGGTTGGACAGAATTACAAGAAATAGCACCTGAGACTAAGAGATGGTTAGAAGATTTCCCACACAAACAATACAGACGTTGTAGGTTTATGTTACTTAAACCAGGCGGTACTATAGACCCACATAATGATTCCAATCAAAAAAGAACTGACGAAGGTAGAAAACGTAACATTTCTTCTGCAATTAACCTTGCGTTCTATCAACCAGATAATTGTTATCTAAGACGAGTTTCTACAAAAGAAGAATTACCCTTTACTAATTGTACAGGATATTGGTTTGATAATGGAGTTAATCACGAAGCATTAAATAGTTCTAACGAAAATAGATTTCATTTTATTATTCATGGTGGTGGTAATAAAGAAAGACAACATCTGATGAAAAGGTCTCTTGCTAAACAATTTGGTAACGATGTTCTGAAAGAAATTACCCGTGGTTAATTCTCTTGAGGATTTCAAAAAACTTATAAATGTTGGTGGACGTAGAAGAGGTGATTTATCAAGAGAGATAAGAAATCATAAACTCCTTTATGTTCTAACTTATCCAGATAAATTAGTATGGGATCATGGTGTTTATAGACAAACACAAATGACTTATTTGCAAATGGGTGGTGGGCCCACTGGAGCGGGTAGTGACCACAATATTGTAATATGTTTAGAAAGTGAAGTAAAAAGAACACTACAAAAATATCCTAAGAGTACTCATGCAATGATATGTTCTGTTGGTATGATATTTGTTGTAACAAAAATTCATGAGGGTAAAGCAAAGACTTCACTATCATCTTTTAGGGAGTTTGCTGAATCGGAAGAGTACTGTAGAGGACATATAATAGCCCATGAAAATATACCAGCATATTTACATCACCAACATATAGAATTAAATTTAGAAATATGGAGAATGATTGGA
>LWDU01039446.1_pt1 | contig 11790 bp, 9 predicted proteins | sample 727161 | NCBI WGS metagenome assembly LWDU01 (sample SAMN04566230, study PRJNA314399) | hydrothermal vent metagenome | isolation source: deep sea hydrothermal plume seawater | place: Mexico: Gulf of California, Guaymas Basin | collected 2004-07-11 | reverse complement strand
AGCTTTCACCAATATCTCAGCCCCCGTACACACGCTGGTCACCCACGTGCAGCTCGGCGCGACGCCTTGCAGCCATTCGAGCATGGCGGTGTTTTCCATTTCAACGCGACTGCCCTGCCCACCCGGCACGAGTACGACGTCAAGCGCCGGTGCGTCTTCGAAGGAATGGTCGGGCATGACGCGAAGCCCTTTGGCGCCGCGGACCAGTTCTTTCTTTTCGGCAATCGTCACGACTTCGATGTCTTGGCCCAACGCGGCCATGGTGAACACTTCGTAAGGCCCTGCCCAGTCAAGCTCTTCGGCGTCGGTAAACAATACGATCCCTACGGTGATCTTGCTCATGCGGTGTTCTCCTTCTGTTTATTTCTGCTCTTGGGGAAAGCCTTGCGTCTGGCTTTGTGAGGAAGCGACTTCGATGAATTTGATGAACCCACCGTACCGCGAAACCGGATGCAATATTGAGCCGGGCCCATCTGCGGCGTGGTTCGCGAGCGCACGAGAAACCCGCTCTGGAAAACGTTCAGCGCCATCCCAATGTGGCGGCCGCTCTCGTCCTGAAACTCGCAGGGGATGCGCTTCTTGAATCGCACATGGTTTTGAATCTGCACAGTTGGGTCTCCGTTTGCCGGTCACAAGGCGCGAGGGGGTGGTGACGTGGGCCCTGCGAACCCAGGCCGTCATGGACCACGCGCCTTGGTCGCTTCATGGTCGCTTAAATCGCGAGCTTCTCCCACGCGCCCCAAGGCGCTAGCTTCAACGACCCAAGGAGGACCACCCAACATGCCTTTCCACCACATCGCCGTTGCCACAAAAGACATGCCCGCAATCGACGCTTTTTACGGTGAAGCCACTGGCTTCGAGCTGGTCAAAGTCGAAATTGCCCCCACGCCCGAGGGCGGCTGGGCCAAGCACTTTTTCTACGACACGGGCAACGGCGAGATGATGGCTTTCTGGGAACTCCACGACGACACGATCGGAAAGGACTACAAGACCGCGCTCTCGTTGGATATGGGAATGCCGCCTTGGGTAAACCACATTGCATTTTTCACGCCCGACAAAGAAGACCTTGTGGTGCGTAGAGACCGCTGGCTCAACGCGGGCTACAACGTGCTCGAAATCGATCACGGCTGGTGCATTTCGCTTTACACGATGGACCCAAACGGAACACTGACTGAGTTTTGTTTGACCACACGGGAGTTCACCGAGGAAGACAAGCGCATCGCCAAGGCTGCAGTCTTTAGTGACAACGTCGAAAACTCGCCGCCCCCCAAGATCACCAATCACAAAGCCAAGGTCGCCCCGCTTCACACGCGACTCGAACGCACGAAGGCCTCGTAAGCCCGGTGACCCTCGTTTCGAAGACGTACTGGTTGGGCGCCCCGTTCTTCTTCAAGCAAGAGCCCGAAAACGCGCAGGTCAGATCCCTGAGTTTTCATTCGGCGGACCTGCGACAACTTGGGGGTCTCTACTGGACTCCGGAGGGCAACCCACGCCCCCGCGTCGCCGCGGTGTTGATGCATCCACGCGTCGACTTCAGCCGGCACTACACGATCCCAAGACTCCTCGAAGCCGGCATCGGATGCCTCGCCGCCAATAGCCGCAACCCAAACAACGACACCACCACAGTCCACGAGGACATCATCCTCGACGTCGGCGCGTGCGTTCGCGTTTTGAAAGAAGAACACGGCGCCGAGTACGTTGTGCTGATTGGCAACTCGGGTGGAGGTTCGCTCGACGCGTTTTACCAATGCCAGGCAAGCCTCGCAAAAGAGAGCCGCATCCAAGTTACGCCCGGCGGCGCGCCCACGGCACTTGGCCGGGTCGACATGATCCCCGCAGACGCGCTCGTCCTCATTTCTGCCCACAAAGGCCAGGGCATGGTGATGAATGAATGCATCGACCCTGCGGTCGTCGACGAAAACGATCCGGACAGAACCGATCCCGGCCTCGACATGTACCGCGAAGCCAACGGCTTCAAGCCCGCCCCCGAATGGAGCACGTTCGCGCCCGACTTTGTCACGCGCTACCGCACCGCTCAATTGGAACGCGTCCGCCGACTCGACGAAACGGCACACGGGCTCATCGCTCAAAACAACCGGGCAACCGAACTCAAGAGCGACCCAGCCTTTCAAGCACTAGATGCCGATCGCCAGCACGACATCCTGCGCCGCGAAGCACGCCAACCCGTGATGACGATCTACCGCACCATGGCGAACCTAAACTATGTCGACAATCACCTCGACCCATCGACTCGGGAATACGGTTCGCTCTTAAGCGATCGCCCCGACCTCATGAACCAACAAATCATGGGCTTCGGTCGCCTCTGTTCCCCCGAAGCCTGGTTGTCCACGTGGTCCGGGCTCTCGTCAAATGCCAACTTGCTCTCGACACTTCCCGGCGTGCACTGCCCCACCCTCGTCATCAATGCGGGCCGCGACCGAGAGATCTACGATCTTCGAAGCCGTCGGCGCCAAAGACCGCAGCTTCTTAAACTTCCCCGAAGCCCGCCACTACTTCGAACCCGAATTCGGCGCCAAAGAAGCCCCCGACGTCAAAGAGGTGATGGACCACATCATCCCCTGGCTCCAGGAACGCGTCGGCCCCTGAGCCAGCACCGAGGGCCCACGAACCAGGCAAGGAGCGTTTGGGCAAGAGTGGACCGCGGAAGTCAAGGTGCGGGCTTCTTTTTGAGTGAGCCCAATTTGCCAACACAGTTGCGCACCCCGCACCGGTGCGTCACATTGACCCGCGATCAAAAGCAAGAGGGTGACCCCAAGAGGCGAGAGTCTTGAGGGGCGGTTCCAGGGCAGGCGTCGAACTCAATCAACATGCTCACACATGTTGGCGGAGACGAGACGGTGTCAGGGGGCTGCGGGAAGCCGGTGCAATTCCGGCGCGAGCCCGTCGCTGTAACTGGGGACGAAGCGCAGATCTGTGCCACTGGCCGCAATGCTGGGAAGGCCTGCGTCGTCGGATGATCCGGAAGCCAGAAGACCGGCCCTTTTGTGAAGCAACGCACGGGAAACCGTGCGAACAGGCTTTACGACTCTTCGGAGCAGGAGTGTAGGGCGGGCCGTCGGGCCAATGCGCAATCGCGCAACACGATGCATTCGATCAATGTGCAGCGTGACACTCGACGTTTCGACTCTTCCCCTTCATCTCCTCAAGTTCCCAAGAGACGTCGAGCTTGCAATGTCTTCGCAACGCTGGCGATCAAACGGCGGCGTCGCTTCGACGCGGCTCTTGAACGCAACCCAGCGTCCGGGACGACGCGAGATGGGAAGGAAACCGAGACATGACCGAAACGAAATGCACCCGCCTGGGTGTCGGCGCACTCTTGTGCCTAAGCACCGCACTGCAATTCGGCACCCCAAGCACAGCCGCAGCCAACTGCACTGCCCCCGGCTGTACGATCGCTGAAATCAATCTGTGGTCGGACGAAGTCACCGAACTGGTGCGTGGACTCGTCAATATCGACATGCCCGTTCTGGGCAACGTCAACCACGGCAGTTCGCTCGACATCCCCGGGGTCGCATCGGGGGTGGCGACCGACGCTGTTTCTCTAGGCGACGGGGGTTCGGTCACCGTCAAGTTCACAGACACGATCTACGATGGGCCCGACTTTGACTTTGCGGTCTTCGAAAACGGAATATCTTCAGGCTCCCCCTCCTTGCTCTTCATGGAACTCGGCTTTGTCGAAGTTTCGAGTGATGGCATTTTCTTCGCGCGCTTCCCCACGCTGACAACACGCACGACGACCGTCGCAAGCTTCGAAGAAGCCGACCCCGACGACTACGCGAACCTCGCGGGCAACCGCGAACACGGGATCGGGACCGAGTTTGATCTCTTCGATCTCACCCATCACCCCCTTGTGATCAGCGGTGACGTCGACTTGGACGCCATTCTTTATGTGCGCGTGATCGACGTCGTTGGCAATGGATCGACTTTCGACACCATGTCGAACCCGATTTACGACCCCTTCACGACTCCGTTCCTGACCGGTGGGTTCGACATCGATGCCGTCGGAGCGATCAATGTTCCCGAACCCGGAGCGGCGATTGGCATGCTTGCGGGTAGCGCGATGCTCGCGGTGCTGACGCGCCGGCGCGAGCGAAATCGCNNNGTGTCTTTTCATTCGGCCTGATGCTGCCCCTCGCTTCGGTCACGTGGGCGAATGAAGACATTGATGTCGCCGTGGATATCGACGAGCAAAACATCGAAGTCATTCGCGTCACAGACACGACGCCTCCAATCCCAAAGACCGACGCAAGTGCGTTCTCGACTGAGATCGACCTTGAGCGCTATGCCGGTGAGCAGAAGCGTCTCGAAGATCTCTTGGGCCAAGCGCTGGGGGTGCAGATACGCAGATTCGGCGGAGCGGGAAGTCTCGCCGAAGTTTCAATTCGCGGCTCGACTTCGACACAGGTGGTCGTCCTGCTCGACGGCGTCAAGATGAACAGCGGGCGCGGAGGTTCGGTTGATCTCTCTAGCATTCCGCTCTCTCAACTCGAAGCCGTGGAAGTTTCTCGCGGTGGGGGAGCATGGGGAGCGGGGAGTGGTGCGATGGGGGGGCGCGTCGGCCCGACTATCCCTCCACCGTTTTGAGCGCACAGGCAGCGTCATTCGGGACCGTCGAAACCTCGATCGCACGAACCCAACCGGGCGAGATCATCGACATCGGCTTCGGATACCACGGCTTTATCACGGACGGCGACTTTGAATTCACGCGGGTCGAAACAGAGTTTCCAGGCGGCGTGATCTTGCGTCCCTCTACGAAGAGCGCGACACGCATCAACAACGAACTCGAACGCCACAATGGCCACATCAACATTGGGATGGATTTAGACCACGCGGGATATGTATTCGCCCAGCAAAGCATTATGCATTCGTTGCACGGTGAGTCGGGACTCGACCGCGAAGTCGTCAGTCCCACGGCGGGCCAGCAACGCTTTGCCGAACAACGCGTTCTCACGAGCGTCTCTCAAGTGCGCTGGGAGGACATCGCGTTTCTAGACGGCGAGGTCACCGCAACCGCGTCGCTGTCTCATCGTCTCGAGCGGTCAAAGTTCGAAGACCCGAAGCCCACCCTCGGTGCAACCGCAATTCGCGACAAATTCGACGACACGTCGACCGCACTCGCACTACGACCCGAAACGATTCAGACTCTGGGCGACACGATTCATCGCATCACCGGCGAGGTCCGCCTTGAGCGCGATCGTTTAGATCCAAGCGGAGCGTCCTCACACGATCGCTTGGGTGCAAGCGTTTCGTTGCGCGACCAAGTTCTTCTCTTCGGCGATCTACTCACCATCGCGCCGGGAGTTCGTTTCGATTGGACTGACGATACAGGAAGCCGCCTTCTCCCGAATATTGGACTCGTACTCGAACCCGCGTCCTGGATCGCCATTAAGGGCAATGTCGATCAATCGTTTCGAAATCCAACCTTCTACGATCTCTTTCTACCGGACCGAGGCTTCGCGAGTGGCAACCCGGACCTCGATCCTGAACGCGCACTCAATTATGACATTGGCGTCGAACTCAAACTGCCTTCGCGTTTCGCCATCACCAACGCCCTGATTGGCGCGTCGGTATTTCGATCCGACGTTGAGAACTCGATCATCTGGGTCTTGGTGAGCCCTCTGAAGATTCGTCCAATCAACACGGACGACGCCAAGATCGAAGGCGTTGAACTCCGCGCGAGCTTTGACGTGGGTTCGTTTGCAACTCTGATCGCGAACCACACCGAGCTTCGCGCCGTTTCCGAACCGGACTCGGTGAGGCTCCCGGGAAGACCGAATCGGGAAACACACGTTCGCCTCGAAGTGGGGCCACCCCATCTCGTAAAAGGCGTCGTTGAGTTTCAGCGCATCGGGTCATTTACCGTTTCAAATGGAGGGAGTTACACCGTACCCTCTCGAACTTCCTGGAACACCTCAGTCGCGCTCGAACTGTGCCAAGTTGCCGGCAAACTCGGCGCCGATCTTCACTTGCGACGACTGTGGCTAAACGTCGCGATCGACAACGTCGGCAATGTCGCGATCCGCGACAGCCTGTCGTTTCCACAGCCAGGCCGCAGCCTGCGCTTCGGATTGGAGGCCCAATGGTAAAGCGGACTCTTACAACGGTTCTACTCATCTCTTGCGTCGCGATGCTGGGAAACAAATGCGGTGGCGGCGATGGGTCCGGCGGCAAGGCACCCACGCGCCGAGTCGCGAAAGTTGACGAGAAAAACTGCGCACCCATCGTCGGACTTTTCCCCCCTGGCTTCGACTGGCTTCCCGGTAACGAAGGACATGTCGTTGCGGTTCAAGACTCTCCGCCCGGCGTGTTGTTCTTCGACGTTGATCGAAACCGTCCGCAACTGCTTGCCCGGGACGAAATCCAGTCGATCCCAGTCGATAGCGACGGCGACGGAGAGACCGACGAAGATCAACGTCTGTGCGATGACGACGAAGAAGAAGAGATCGTTTCGATGGGCGCGCCCATCGGAGTGGGCGAGTCGCTGGCATTCGTCGCGAGTAGCGGCTTCGAACAGGTCATGTTCTTTGCGTCTCCTGATGGCGAGCTCGTTGCGTTTTCGGTGACGAACCCACCTGACACCCCAAGCGGTTCGTATCACGGCAATGACTACCCGTACTTGCCAGAAGACGAAGACGAACGCACGGCGATCACCACCAAAGCCTGCATCTACATCACGGACGAGACGAACGTTGCCGACGAAACGTCGGTCGGCGGAAGCATCGGCCAACACCCCTGCTGCGACCGCATCGAAGACGCGCCGAGTTTCATGACGGCGTTCACCGCCGGGATGGCACTCGGTGCGGGACACTTGTTCGTCGCAACCTCGAACCTCGATTTGCCCAACAACTTCATCGGCAGCTACTACCCGGGCACCGTCTTGGTCTACGACTACGATGACGACACGGCGCCAAACCAGATCCAACCCAACACCGAGACACCGGTGATCTACACGACCGGTTTCAATCCCACTGGAGTCACGGCGTATCGCACCCTTGCCGGGCGCGACCTCATTCTGGTTACGAACAGTGGCGCGTTGGTTCCGCTCGTCGGAAGAGAGAACATCATCACGGACTCGTTCATCGACGTGATCGATGCGCAATCGCGCACGTTGGTTGCAACGATTCCGATGGGGCGCGCCGGCCTGAGCTTCGATGGTGTGTCGGTCGACCCCGACAAACGCGTCGGCCTGATTGGTTCCTGGACCTTTCCGCTGCTGTACGCGATCGACCTTCGAGTATTCGAAAACGAAGACCTATACAACGAAACCGAGGTCGTGCGTCTCGACGGTACCCAACCGGGCCATCCCGACGCGCGGATCTTCGAAGCGGACACCCCCTTCGAGATCCCCAACCGCGAAAATGGCCCCCACCCTTTCCTATGTGATGGGTGGACGTTTTCGGCAATCAACGAAGCCGGCGACTCCGCCTATGTACTCGAACGCTGCGACGGCACGCTTACGACCGTGAGCCTGCTCGACCCCGTGACAGGCTGTGAAGCCATGGGGAACGACCGCACTTGCTGCGACCGCATCCCGCTCCCCGAAAGCTGCTTCGCGCTCGCGTCATTCCAGAGCGTCACTGAACCGTTCAACACGGTCACCGGCTTGCACGGACCGTCTCAGATTGGCGTGCGCCCCGGCGAACCCGGCATCGATTTCACTGGGCCCGACGTGTTGTTTACCGTCGATCTACCCGAAGGCCAACTCTGCAGTCTGCGCGTCGATTCTTTGTAGTTCGCTGCCATCGGGCATTCGTCACAGATGGACGAGACGCTCAACAGCAGTCGACGCCTCCTTGGATGCGTGGATCGTGCCAGTGTCCGCGCCCCGAAAGCAAGCCGCGTTGCGCCGCCAACGTCATGGCTTTGCCAGGTTCGATGACCCGGGGCCCATCTCGGCGCACGCTGACATCGATGGTTTCGTCGGCTTCCAGCGTGAATTCGCGATCGCCATCAAACGCCAATACGCCCGGGCCCTTGATCGTAAGTTTTTCGCCGAGGGCAATTTTTCGTACTTCACCAATGTGCACGGTTTGAAATAAACCAGGGGAAATTGGAACGCGTAGGGTTTGGCCGCCTTCGGAGTGCGGGACACAGCGGACCAAGACGCCGAAGTCATCGTCGGCGCCACACGGTTCGAGCAAGCCGCCAATCGGCGACATCCCAACAGACGCAGCTTCGGCTCGGGCCAAGACCACTTCGCGAATCAATTCCGGATCCACCGGCATCATGTTGCCGACTTTGTCGCCTTCGAGTCGAACCGCGTCGATTACCGCAAGGGTCTGCTCACCACTCGGCCGTTCGAGGTGAACGACCTTCGCGGGTTGCGACACTTCTTCGAGGGTCAGGCCACCGGTCGCAACGAGCCCCGCTGCGGCACCGGCCAAGGTGGCTTCGACCATCATCGGAAAAACGTTGTTGGTCCCGGTCGAAATCGGCATGAGGGGCGCGTCGGGCCAAACTTGAGCGATGGCGCGACTCGTCCCGTCGCCGCCGAGAACAATGACCGCGCCGCAGCCTTGCTCACGCATCATCAATGCCGCGCGCTGGGTATCACTCGCGTCAAGCTTTGCCCCAATATCTAGAAATTCAATCGATGCCTCGATCCGCATGCCTTCGACTGCAGACTGCGCGATGCGCATCGGTTCGCGCACAAGCAAGATCCGGTCGACTCCAGTCGCGGCGCAGCCAATGACGGCTCTCGAAACAAGGTCGCGCTTGTTCTCGGACGTGACCCGACTCGCACGCGCTGCCAGGCGGCGTACATCTTTGCCCGACATCGGGTTCGCAATGATTCCTACCGGGCGAACCCGCCCTTCCGGTTCAGACATAACCTGTTCTATTGCTCCGCCACTTCCGTCAACTGGTCCACAAAGATGGGCGACGACCACGCGTTCTCTTGCACGGGTGCGGGGCAGCCGTCCTGCCCAAAATCGCCACGGCACAACGTAACATTTACGGCGTTTCCCGCTTCGTCGAACTCGGTAAACAGCGGGGTCCCGTTCAATGCCATCGAAGCTTCTTCGATCGCTCTCGCGTAGTACAAGACGTCGCGGCCAGCTTCAATAAATTCGGCGTCTTCGAATTCGTAAACACAACCGTTGGGGTTGGGTTCGCACTCGTGTCGCATCCACGGGTCTTCGATCAACAAGTCGACACTTTCGTCCACCGTTTGTTGCGGGCGAATCCGCACCACTTCAATGGCGCTGATCGCGCGGCGATCGTCCGACGGGTTGTAACATTCATCGCGGCACAACCGTGTGAGTCGATCCGCGGGAAGTCCTTCTCGCGCCCAGTCGGGACAGCCCGGTTTTTGTTTGAACGAACCGGCGGCGCGGACTTGGAAGCGTGGATTTTCCTTCATCTGAAGTTCGCTGCCCATGGGCAGGGGTTCGGGCCCGCCGTTCAAGAGATCAAACCAGAGCAACATGCGAGGCCCCGTCGTGCCGTAGACCTCGCGACGCTTCATCGCCTGCCATATCGATTCGCGGCTTCGGTCCTTTGAATGCACCGCTGCCAGCCCCCCTGGGTACAAGAAGCTCTGCACACGATTGTCGGTGCCCTGCACTCCGATGGCTCCGCGCGCGGGCTGGAATGGCATTTGTGGATCGTCCATCCGGTTCGCGAGTTCGCCGAGATCTTCCAAACGCGCGTCCGGACGCCCGACGGCGTCGGTCATCATGCCCCGCTCGAGTTGTTTGTACCCGGTACCCGGGCGGCCCGTGTGACCATCGCTCGAACCAATAAAGCCGTAGCGAAAGCGAAGTTTTGCGTCAGGGTCTGCGGTCGGCTTGGCGAGCGCCATGGCGTATTGCGCGGTCTCTCGAGGTCGATAGCCGAACGAAGGCTTTAGACAGTCGCGACACTGCCCGCAGTCGAGCCATTCTTCCGGCGCGGCGTCGGGGAAGACTCGGTTCGGCCGGACATCCGTATCGACGGCGTATTGCCTGGCCTTCGTGATGCGGTCTTCGCATTCTTCGGAAGACAAGTCCCCGCAACGTGTGCCCATGATCTCGCCCGCCTGCCAACAACATGCGAGATATCCCTCGGTGGGCGCGGGGCATATGCGGCTGCCGTCTTCGGCGAGCTCGAATTCGCGAAATGATCGATATTGTTCTGAATTGCCGTGGCCCGACATCACTTCGATAAGGGTCTGCTTATCGGGATCGAATTGCGCCGGGTCGAGGTGCTTCGAAATATCGCTGCCCGCAGGCGTGTACGTCCCCCAAGCCATCCCGTGTGGAATCTCGAGAACGTCAAAGCCCCACTGGTCGAGTTTTTCGTGAAGCGTCATGGGGTCGGCGGCAAATTCTTGACAAGTCACGGGCAGCTCGCGGGAGTCGACCCCTGCTTCGCAGGGTTCCCAGCCAATCACTTCGCCAAGAAAATCGGAGTAAGCGCTATAGCGCCCCCAACCGCTGGGTTGAATCAAACGCGCCGAGTGGATCGCATCCCGCAACCCCGAAAACAATTCGGGCTTGGGGCCCGCGCCAATGGGACGTGCGGGGAGCTGGTCGTCACCCGTTGAGGGGAAGATCACGTTGCGGTGTCCCCAATGCGTTTGGGGTGTGAGCCCAGCCTGACTCCATTCGAAGCCCATGTATGCGACAAGGTCTGGGTTGTCGAGATCGCCCGCCCGCGCGTTGCACTCCCGCACACTTTCTTTGGACGCGGCCCAATTTTCTGGAAGCAACGTTTCGGCGTGGTCGGTCAGCGCATAGAAGTCGAGGTTTGAGCAGTAACGTGCAAAGTCGCATACGTCCGCGGGAGGATGCGCGCCTTCGCCCCCCACCATGGGCAGCGTGAACAAGAAACCGTCCCATGAATACGAACTGTGGACGTGCAAGTCGCCGAACAAGATCTGTTTGGTATCGACGTCGGAAGAGAACAGCGCATCAACCACGGCGCGCTGCCGTTCCGACTTGTCTTCACGAACAGCCGCGGGCTGAGTTTGCCCCGAGATCTGGCTGTCGAAGAACTTGTCCTCGTCACATGCCAGTGGAAGGATGAGAAGAGACGCCAGCACAAGCAGGCTTTGAGTCGAGCGAGCGAAATTCATGGTCCCTCCGTTGCGGCCCGTTGTATGCGACGACCCCGCGCAACGATATAGAAGCAGTCCACGCGTTCGGGGTCTAGCTCGCGTACGGCAATGTGTAGGACATGCTGAAGATTGACGTTCCAACCTACGCGACGTAGGGTGCCGCGCGATCCCGAGGGAGCCCCCATTTGACCGAATCCAATGCCAACCGAAGCGACGTGCTCTTCCTGTGCGTCGCGAATTCTGCCCGCAGCCAGCTCGCCGAAGGGATCGCGCGGACCCTCGTGCCCAGCGGCGTCAGCGTCCATAGCGCCGGCTCCGAGCCCGGCAAACTGAACCCCCTCGCGGTTGTCGCAATGGCGGAGATCGGAATCGACATCTCCAGGCACGATTCGAAAAGCACTGACGAGATTCCAAGCGATCGCATCGGCAAGGTCATCACCTTATGTGCGGAAGAGGTTTGCCCGGTCTTCCCCGAGCACGTCGAAAAGTTTCATTGGCCGATCCCGGACCCCGCCGACTTTGACGGTCCCGAAGACGACGCCCTCATCCGCTTTCGCGTCGCACGGGACGACATTGCTGCGCGCCTCCGAGACTTCTTCGAGGTCTAGACGCGGGGGCAAACTCGGGCCACAAAAATGCCGCGCGCACCCATCCACTTGCAGCACAATCGGGCCCGCTACACTGCCAATCGAACAACCCCATGCCCTTCAAGCGCCGGAGTGATTGTGAGC
>LWDU01036699.1_pt1 | contig 11801 bp, 7 predicted proteins | sample 727161 | NCBI WGS metagenome assembly LWDU01 (sample SAMN04566230, study PRJNA314399) | hydrothermal vent metagenome | isolation source: deep sea hydrothermal plume seawater | place: Mexico: Gulf of California, Guaymas Basin | collected 2004-07-11 | reverse complement strand
AATTCTGGGCAGAAACACAAGGCTGATTGGAACTGTCGTGGTCTACAGGAAAAGTGTAGCATAGAAATTTACAGTTGATGGCGGAAGCACCGATATTTGATGCATAAAATAACAAGAAGAGATTTTATCAATGGAACCTTAATGGCCGCTGGAAGCACGATGATTCCATTTGGGGTTAAGGGTGCGAATGTTCTGGATCCGTTGTATTATCCGCCCTCGTTAACGGGACTTCGTGGCAGTCATGAAGGCTCAAGCACACACGCACATAGCAGAGCCTGGGCTAAGAAAGTGGATTGGGGACCCACGACCCCATTAAAGGAAGAATACGATCTGATTGTTGTCGGAGGAGGCATCAGCGGGCTATCGTCTGCATTTTTCTATCAGCAGAAGCACGGAAAGAATAAGAAGGTGCTCATACTGGATAATCATGATGATTTTGGAGGTCATGCTAAAAGGAATGAACACACGATTGGTGGTGAAACAAAATTAATTTATGGCGGTTCTCAGACTCTGGTCAGTCCCCATGCGCGAAGTGAAACCACTCTAAATCTGTTAAAAGATTTAGGCATCGACCTGGATCGATTCAAAGTGGCCTATGACGCTGACTTTTTTAAGAGGAACAATTTGGGGGCTGTTACTTTTTTTAACAAACAAAAATTTGGAGAGGACAAAGTGGTGAAGCATCCCTTTTGTAATTATCCAAAGTTTGTGGAAGGACTTCAACGTCCAAAATTATCAGACGAAGAGGCGGTAAGGCTGGCGCCGTTGAGCGAGAACGGCAAGCAACAATTGCTGAAGGTGTTAAAGGGCGGAGTTCATGTACTAAAGCTGCCCAAAGAAAAATTGAAGGCCTACATTTCTACTCATTCCTATTTTGATTATCTTAAAACCACTTTGGGTGTCGATGATCCTGAGGTTTTGGAAATGGCCAGAACTTCATGCTCCGACTGGGCAGGGGCAGGAGCCGACATACTGACCCTGGGAGAAGCCTTGGGCTGTGGAGCGCTGGGATTGGATCCTATCACATGGAAAGATGTCATCGGGGAAGATGAATATAAAAGAGAATTAAAGGAGCATGGAAATATCATGGATGATGGTGACAAATACATACATCATTTTCCCGATGGCAATGCCACCATCGCTCGTATGCTGGTGAAAAAGATGATTCCCGATGTGGCAGAGGGAGATAATGCTGAAGAGATTGTATTGTCCCAATTCACGTATTCCGAGTTGGACAAATCCAGCAATATTGTTCGTATTAGGTTAAACAGCACGGTTGTTAAGGTAAAGCACGGTGGCGATCCCAATAGTTCGAGCGATGTTTTTGTAGACTACATCAATGACAACAAGTCATATCAAGTCATGGGCAAAGGCGTCGTAATGGCCTGTTACAACATGATGATTCCTCATATAGTTGCGGATCTCCCCAAAGCGCAATCGGAATCATTGAGACGTCTTGTGAAGATCCCATTGCAATACACCACGGTGGGGTTGAAGAACTGGAGGGCAATGAAAGAGATGGGAATAGGGATGGCCATGTCGCCCGGAAATATGCACCAAGTGGTGATGATGGACTTTCCGGTCAGTATCGGGGGGTATCATTTTAGCAAGACCCCCAATGATCCTTGTGCCATTCAGATGATAGGGTGTCCGTTTGGAGAAACCGTTGGTGCGCCCCCCATTGAACAATTCCGTGAAGCAAGATACAAAATGTTAGGGCTGCAATTTACAGATTCCGACAAGGAAATTAGAGCCCATTTAACCGGTATGCTGCCGAAGGGATTATTTGAATTCGACAGGGATGTTGAGAGTATCACCGTAAATCGTTGGGCACATGGTTACGCGTATGGTGGTTCAGCACTTTATGACCCCGACATGCGCAGGATGGCTAAAAAAGGACGACAGCCATTTGGCCGAATCACCATTGCCAATATCGACTCCGCCCTTAGTTCTTATGCACACGTTGCCATAGAACAGGCATGGAGAGCCGTGAATGAATTGGAATAATTCAGAATGGATGCGCGTCCGGTAAACTTTAGAGGTGGGCGAATACCGTGTCCGAGTAGAAATTCGTGATACGGAGGATGAAAAAAATTTCTCCCTCCCGAAGAAAACAACGACTTCGGCAACGCCAAGCTGACCGAAGTAACCTTTTTCCGGTATACAATACTATTCCTTTGATTCCTCAAGAAACTTATTCCCGAATCGATCGTACAATTTTAACTTCGTATAGCTGTCTTTGTCGACGCCGAGGCCGATGCGGAACTGGCCCGAAGGATCCACGCAGAAAAAGCTCGTACTGTTATCGGAGTAGATACCTAAGCCGAGTCGACCGAAGCCTTTCTGATCGACGACTGAAAGCCCGAAGAGTCGTTCGTCATATCCTTCCGGGTTCTTGACTAACAAGTCCCCCCAGTCATCAAGACCGTGCCCGATCCACTGATTTCCAGTCTGGGTTTACCGTCCTTGCCCAGAATGCTTAAGACAGCCTGACCTTGTTCTCCTGCAGACAGCAATGCGATTGTCTTACCGCCCTTATCGACCAAGGTCAACGATTCAGTCGTCAGGTTGGTCTCACTGGAATCGGCGGCTCCGAGAAACAGCAGCGTGATCGCAAAAAGTATCATCACTATGGAAATCCGGCGGAAGGATCTGTTCTGATCTTCCAAAGCTTCAATACGGCGAGTAAGTCTAAGCAGATTTTTGTCAGGAGTCTTCATTTTGTTCGGATCTCTTCACGAGGGATGGCCCTGGGTGGTGTTTGATGGAAAGTGCTTTTCAAACAGTGCCTCGATCCTAGCCATCCAGAAGCGTCAAAACAAGGCAAAAGGGTGCTTGGTATCGTCAATTAATGCTCCCTGAATCCGTCAACACTCGATCAATGTGACGGCGGCCGCATCTCGGAAAGGGCATTGCGTTCTGCTCGCTTCAGATGTTTTCGCATCTGCTTCAGCGTTTCGGAGTGAGTTGCTGATTGGACGAGATTATGGTCTTCGGTCGGATCCTTCTTCAGGTCGTAGAGTTCTTCGTCATTCGGCCATTCGGTGTAGCGCCATCGATCGGTGCGAATCGCATGGCCGAGGTCGGCACCGCGCACGACAACGGTATAGGCGATTTCCTTTCCCGGTTGCTTTGAATCGCGCAGCATTGGAACGAGGCTTCTGCCCTGAAGTTCCGACGGCGGTTTGACGGCGCAGAGTTCCGCCAAAGTGGGGTAGAGGTCGATCAGTTCGACGAGTCCTTGACTGGAGGAGCCGGCGTGGGTTTGACCCGGAACGCGGATCACGAGCGGCACCCGGGCGCACGTTTCGAAGAGCATCACTTTACCCCACATGAATTTTTCACCCAGTAAATAGCCGTGATCGGAGGTGAGAACGACAATCGTGTCGTCCCAATGCCCGCTGTTTTTGAGAGCGTCGAAGACGCCGCCGATCTGGGCGTCGATGAAGGAAATGCAGGCGTGGTAGGCCTGCATGTATTCCCGGCGAAGCGCATCGTTCGTCACTCCGAATTCAAAACCGAATCCTCCGTAGCGTTTCGTCTGGGCGATCTTCGGAGCCTGCTTCCAGAACTCCATAGATGCCGGTGTGAATTTCAACTCCGCGGGCGGATACATGGCGAAGTATTTGTCCGGAGCGAGGAAGGGAATGTGCGGTTTTTGGATGCCGCAGGCCATGAAGAAGGGCCGGTCGCCCTGTGCCTTGTTCTCCAACCAGTCGGCGATCTGTCGGGCATTTTTTCCGTCTTTGTGTTGTTTGTCCGTCAGGCCGGTCGGGCCGTAACCGGGTTTTTGCCCCTTTGTCTGCTTGGCGATCGTCGGATAAAACTGGCGCCACAAACGGCGTGACTTTCCGTCGGTGATCGGTCCGTGCTCAGCTTCAAACTTCTCGCGAATCGGTGTCACCATCGGCATCTCATCGTTTTCAAAACGGAGCATCCGGTTCCATGCAACCTCACCTGGATCGACCTTCACGTTGTGAAACACCTTGCCGACCGCGCCGGTCCAATAGCCGGATTCCTTGAAACGCTGGGGCAGAGAAACCGTTCCCGGCCGGATTTTACGGATGTCCGTCTTGTTATTGAGGATGCCGGTCGATTGCGGATAAAGACCGTGGAGGAACGAGGCCCGAGAAGGCCCGCACACCGGGTATTGGCAATACGCTCGATTGAAGCTCATCCCTGACGCGGCCAGATGATCAAAGGCCGGCGTGCGAATGTGCGGATAACCGGAGGTCGAAACGTGCGTATTCAGATCATCGCAGACGATGAACAGGACGTTGGGTCTTTGTGCGGCAACGGCGGATTGCAACAGGCAGACTCCAAGCGAGAGGGGGCACAGGAATAGGTGGGTTTGCTTCATCTAATTAGTTTAGTAGAAATAGGTTCAGCGCCCCATCGTCCCAGCCCATTCACAAAGGTCATCAAGGGCGAAGAAGGTCACTTTCGGTTACATTGCCCGCGACTTTGCCTATAACTGTTACAATTTTGCCGCCATACAAAAACAACTAATACCACAGCATCAAGGACGTTTTCGGGCTTATTAAATGGAGAACGATTGATCATGTAAAGCAGGGAAATGAAATCAACTTCCAAAAGGTAAAGGTAAAAAGCGCCGTGAACGTCGAAATGGGCCGAAGCGGATCAATTTTCGATTTTCCCCGTTACTTTTACACGATGGATGACATTTTTCAACAGGCCTATGGGCGTCGTGTCGACCCGACCCTGTCCGCACCTACAACCCAACCGGAATTCATCGCCCTGAACGGAAACCAAAGCCGGCTGTTTGATTCGTGCTTTTGCCGGTTGGCGATCCTCGGCAGGCACGGGGCCTCGTGCGTCACTGCAATAACTCAGATCTCCCGGCCTCGAAAAATGATTGTAAATCCATTTCCTATTAGAAAACATTCTTATTCGATCGTTGTGGAAAACTTCTTTATTTTCTGCTAATGTCAGCCATCACTTTGACTTATTGCACTGTCTTACCATTTATATGGATCCATTGTCCAAAACCTTGAAAACCTGTCCTTTTTCTCCCCATATCGCCCTAATGGCCGCGATTTTCGGTATCTTTGGTTCTGCACTCAGAGCTCAGGAGAGTTCGTATACAGAAGGCGAAAAGCTCTTCGCCCTGAAGGTGAAACCGTTGCTCAAGCAGAAGTGTTTCGCTTGTCATGGAGAGGAGAATAAAATTAAGGGAGACCTCAACCTGACTAATCGCAAAGATATGCTCTTGGGCGGAGAATCCTCCGAGAACGTGCTTATTCCGGGCGATGGCAATGGTAGCCTGCTTTTTCAGGTCACAACCTGGAAGATTGAAGATTACGAGATGCCTCCCAAGGAAGCGGACAAGTTGACTGAAGATCAAACATGGATTCTCAGAGACTGGATCGATGCGGGAGCCCCGTGGCCCTCCGAAGAGGACCAAGCCATTATTCAGGAAAAGTATGCCGAAGGGGTTGTGGTGCAAACCAGTGGGGGATTGGACGAGGACTGGACCAACCGTCGTTATAACAAGGAGAATTTGTGGGCCTATCAACCATTGAGTGATCCTGATGTGCCCCGCACATCGAAGAAGGTCCATCCGGTAGACGCCTTTATCAACAAAAAGCTTCATGACATTGGGCTCCCTCCCAGCCTTCCGGCCGATCGCCGCGCGTTGATTCGTCGCGCCTCCTTCGACTTGATTGGCCTGCCGCCCAGACCGGAGGAAGTGAATGCGTTCCTAGAGGACCGCGACTCCGATAAAAAGGCCTTTGGCAGGGTAGTGGACCGCTTGCTCGACGATGCCCGTTACGGAGAACAATGGGGAAGGCATTGGTTGGATGTGGTTCGCTATGCGGATTCAGCCGGATTTGCCAACGACTATGAACGGCCTGCCGCCTGGCGATACCGAGACTATGTTATTCGTTCATTCAATACTGATAAACCCTTTGATCAGTTTATCCTCGAACAGGTAGCCGGAGATGAATGGCATCCAGATGATTCGGATGCATTGATCGCCACCGGCTTTTTGCGCATGGGTTCGTGGGAAAACACCTCGATGTCGGTGGCGCGCATTACCCGAATGCAATTCCTTGACGATGTGACTGATATTGTTGGCCAGGTGTTCATGTCTCATCCGCTTCAATGCGCGCGTTGCCATGACCATAAATTCGATCCCATCCCGACGAAGGACTATTATCGAATTCAATCCGTGTTTGCCACGATTCAGTTTGTGGACCGGAAAATCCCGTATCAGGAGTGCGAAACCCTTACCGGTTTTGAGGAAAAGGAAGTGATGGAAAAGAGGCTCCAGTCTTTTATCAAGATGCGAAAAGTGTTGTCCGCCAAGGAAGCGGCGGCGGTCAAGGAGTGGTGCCTTGAAAAAGGCATTCCAAACAAGGGGCGAGGCCAACTTGCCAAGCTGGGTATTCCTGCTGAGAAGTTGCCTCCTCTTGGACTGGGATTAACCTTCCAGGAACTGGGGATACAAAAGGTGGGACGCAAAAACGTTCTGCGAACCACCTACGAAATGAACAAATTCGAACCCTATGCGCTTTCGGTATACAGCGGAGTGTCTCCAGACACTCCGTTGATATCAGGTAAGATGGTTGCGATGCCTGACAACCCCATGAGTGGGGGCGAAACGGAAGCCTCCCACATCCTCACCGGAGGAGATCCTTTTTCTCGAGGGGCCGAAGTCACTCCCGGTGTTTTTAGCGCGCTCCCCGATTCAAACGATCGTCTGGAAGCCACCGATTGGAATTCCATCCCTGAGACTCCCAAAGGTCGACGTCTGGCTTTCGCCAAGTGGTTGGCCAGTCCAAGGAACGTGCTGGTTCCCCGATCGATGGCCAACCGTATTTGGAGTTATCATTTTGGACAGGGAATCGTGGATACGCCGAACAACTTCGGAGCGATGGGAGGCAAGCCATCCCATCCTGAGCTGCTGGATTATCTTGCCACTCGATTTATTGAATCCGGTTGGTCGGTTAAAGAGATGCACCGACTCATCATGTCCTCCCAAACCTATCGCCGCTCGACCGAATACAAACACCGCGATCGTTTGGCGGAGAAAGATCCCAATGGAAAATTCTACACCACTTTCAAGCAGCGTCGTTTAAGCGCGGAAGAACTTCGCGACAGTATGCTCTATGTTTCGGGTGAGCTGAATCCTTTGGTAGGAGGATTACCGGCGCTTCCGGAAATTAATATGGATGTGGCTCTCCAACCCCGGCAGATCATGGGATCCTTTGCCGCCGCCTATGAGCCAGCGCGCACGCCCGAGCAAAGAAATCGACGTTCCGTTTATGCCAAAAAAGCCCGAGGTCTACGAAATCCCATGATGGAGGTGTTTAATCAACCCAGTCCGGATGAATCCTGTGAAGTCAGGCAGAATTCCACGGTGACACCCCAGGTGTTCAGTTTGTTCAATGGCGAGGACACTCTCAACCGGTCCATCGCCACCGCACTGGATTTGCTCGAGAAAAACAAGAGTCGTCATGCTGTTATTGAGGCTCTTTTCCTTCGAGCCTATGGCCGCATGCCGAGTCGCGCTGATCACAGGATCTATTTGGCCCATTGGGAGAGTATGGAAAAGCGTCATGAGGGTCTCACCTTTGAACCGAGGTCATATCCCAGGGAAGTAACGCGTTCCGCGGTGGACGAATTGACGGGAAGGTCCTTTGAATTTACCGAACGGCTTTTTAGCTTCGATGATTATGTGCCCGATGCAGGATTGGGCGACGTCGACTCAATGACTCGTGCGCTGGCTGAGGTGTGCTTAGTCGTGTTCAATTCAAACGAATTCATTTATGTCTATTAGGCTCCGAAGAAGATGAAAAAGAAACTGAAACGGGCACAGGTTGAGGACTTGGTGACGAACATGTCGCTTAATCGTCGTGACTTTATCTATGGCATGGGTGCCAGTTTGGGAAGTGTGGCTCTTGCGGGAATGATGTCACCGCATGCGAATGCCTCGGATTCCGCGTCCGGCCCGCTGTCGCTGAAAAAACCTCACCATCCACCCAAGGCAAAGAACTGTATTTTCCTCATGATGGAGGGGGGGCCGAGCCATATCGACACCTTCGATCCGAAACCTCGCTTGAACAAGATGCACCGGCAGCGGTTTACTCGAACTGGAGAGACCCAATCGGCCATGGAGTTAGGAACTCGCTACTACGTACAGAGCCCTTGGAAGGCCCGTCAAGTCGGGCAATCGGGCGCCTGGATGAGCGAACCCTGGAAGCACTTGGCCGATGTCGCCAATGACATCTGCTTCTATCGAGGTTGCCAGGCTGAGTCGGTCAATCACCCCACGGCCTTGTTCCATATGAATACGGGCAACCGTTTCGGCGGTGACCCGGCGATCGGGTCATGGGTGACCTACGGATTGGGATCTCAAAATCAGGATCTGCCCGGCTTTATAGTTCTGCCCAACCTTTCCTATCCACAAGGGGGTTCTCCCAACTGGGGGAACGGGTTCTTGCCGGCGCACTACCAGGGCACGCCTCTTCGGCCGCAGGGTAGCCCTATCCTCGATCTCAAACCACCGGCCGGAATTACCGCGCAACATCAGCGGGAGAACTTGAATCTGCTCGACCGTGTCAACCGCGATCACTTGGAGGCGCATCCCTGGCACGATGACCTGCAAGCTCGGATGGAAAACTACGAGTTGGCTTTCCGTATGCAGATGCAGGTGCCGGATATTCTGGATATCGATCAGGAAGATGAAAAAACCAAGGAACGGTATGGTATCGGAAATGATGACACAGATACTTTTGGTCGCAAATTGTTACTCGCCCGGCGCCTTGTTGAGAAAGGCGTCCGCTTTGTCCAAGCCTACACCGGAGGTTGGGACTCCCACGATTTCTTGGAGCGCGCCCATGGCGCACGAATCAGGAGTGTTGATAAACCGATCACTGGCCTGATCAAGGATCTGAAGGAAAGAGGTCTGCTAGATGATACATTGATCGTCTGGTGTGGAGAATTTGGCCGTACTCCGGACAACGGCTTTCGTCAAGGGGGCGAAGCCTACGGTCGCGATCACAACGCCAAAGCCATGACTATGTGGTTCGCCGGAGGCGGTGTCGCCGGAGGCACCACGGTTGGAGCCACCGACAATATCGGAGCGGAAGCGGTCGATATCGTTCATCCCATTCGAGATGTTCATGTGACCCTGCTCCACTTGCTCGGACTTGATGACAACCGTTTGACCTACTTCAGCGGGGGCCGATTCAAGCAGCTATCGCAGTTTGGCGGAAAAGTGATTCCCGAGTTGATAAGTTAGCTCTCTTCAACGCACCCCTCACATACCTGTAGAAAACTCGCTATGAAAACAACATCGAACGTCCTTCTGAGTGCATTCCTGTTCGTCTCTCTCGCTCTAGTAACATCTGCGGAACAGAATCTGACCTCGAAACCGAATGTGGTCCTGATTTACATCGACGATTTGGGATACGGAGACATCGGCGCGTATGGATGCACCGACATCCCGACCCCAAACATCGATCGGTTAGCGACAGAAGGAGTCCGGTTCACGGCCTCCTACATCACCAATCCGCCGTGTTGTCCAAGTCGTTGCAGCTTGATGATGGGGCAATACGGTCAGCGTTTCGGGAAGTACGGTATGTCCCGCGGTCTTCCGATTCCGGAGGACCGACCGACGCTGGCCATGTTTCTTCGCGATCACGGTTACGTCACCGGCCAGATTGGAAAATGGGATATCGGGACTAAACGGCAGGGGCCCCTTAAGGTCGGATTCATGGAGGTCGCGAAGAGCCCTCCGAAAAAGCAGTATACCAAAGAAGAACTCGACGGCGCACCGAGAGAGCTGCAGAAGCAAATCGCCAAAAAGAACGGTCACTCAAAGTACTTCTGTGTCAACGAAAAAGGCGAGACGATGTGGTTGACCGATTACGACGGCGATTCCATGGTCAACTTCATCGATCGCCACAAAGCCGAATCGTTTTTTCTCTACTGGTCACCGGAGGCGATCCACTCATTCAATACGGAAGTCCCCAGGAGACTGGCCGATCGAACGGGGGCCCGGGGCAAACGACGAAAGCTGGGAGGCGCGATCGTCTCGGTCGATGATCAAGTTGGTAAGCTGCTGCACGTGCTGAACAAGCACGGGCTACGCCGGAACACACTGGTTATCTTCTCCAGCGACAATGGGGCCAACACCGGCGATGGTGGAAGCTCGAGTCCTTACACCGGTGGAAAAGGACAAGGGACGCAGAAGGAAGGGTGGGTTCGCGTGCCCACAATCTTCTCCATGCCCGGCGTGCTTCCAGAGGGAAAACAGTACGACGGTTTGTTGGCAAACTTTGACTTCTATTCCACGATCGCAGCGTTGGCCGGTCAGAAGATTCCCGATCACTGTGACGGTGTGGATCTGTTTCCGTATCTGACGGGCGAGCGAACCGGCGATGCGCACGAGTATCTCCTCTGGCTCAACAACCAGCCGGATGACGCGGTCCGCAGACACCTGATCGCCGTTCGCTGGCACGATTGGCGGCTCTACAAAAAATACGAAAAGGATCGCTGGCAGTTGTTTGATCTCAAGTCGGATCCCGGGGAAGAACACAACCTCGCGTCAAAGCATCCAGATGTCGTCAAACAGATGGCCTCCCAGCACAGGGCGTGGTCGAAGACGCTGACGCCGCTCGGTGAGATTCCAAGGATCCGTGCCGGTGAGCCGATCGTTCCCAACGGTCACGGTTGGGCTTTTGCCGCAACGAAAGACAAAGTCGACAAAAAGTAAAAGAGACCCCGGTTGTCGGATTGAGATCGTTTGCTGTACTGACAGTTTTCGCTTGCATCACTTGGCGCAGATTTGTTGGGCCGGCGAACGAATGAATGTCCTACTTGGTCGGACCACACTTTCCCTAAGGAAATTATCGGAATACCCATTAGCGGAAAGTGCCTGAACCGGTGACATCTTGAGGTGATGATCCGAAGTTAAGTGGAACCCTACAATGCGTGATGTCATCACCAAGGCGTCAAAAACAAACTATTGACGCCCCTGGAGATTGACGTGGAAGGGGCACTGGGATGTCAGAGTGATCTGGGAGGGATGTTAAACTCTTACTGCCGAAAAGCGGCCTGAATTGATTACGGCCGATGAAATTGGCCACACAGGTTGAAAATTAAAATTGTTGAATATTTTGTCGGATTCCTCACATCAGTGACGATATGTTTAAAAACATGGGCGACACCGATCTGCAATTACTCAATCAGTATATCCGACACCACGCTGAAGACTCGTTTACCGAATTGGTCCGCCACTTTGATCTGGTTTATTTCGCTGCGTTCCGACAGGTTCGAGCTCCGCATCTCGCCGAAGAAGTCGCCCAGGCCGTTTTCACAGATCTCGCTAGAAGTGCGCAAGGTCTTAGGTCCAAAACCGTCATTACAGCCTGGCTTTATCAAGTCACCCGCCGAAAGGCCATCGATGTGGTTCGCCGCGAATCTCGCCGCCAGGTGCGTGAGCAAATTGCCTTCGAAATGAATGCCATGAGCGCCCCTGACACCCAATGGACAAAAATAATCGAACCCTTGCTCGATGAAGCCATGCAAATGCTCGATGAGACCGACCGCAGCGCTATCCTGCTCCGATTTTGTGAAAATAAGAGTCTCCGTGAAGTTGACCAAACTCTCGGCACTAGCGAAGGGGTTGCTCAAAAACGTGTCAGCCGTGCTGTGGATCATCTGCGTCGATTTTTTGGCAAGCGGGGCTTCCCCATCAAGGCGGGTGGACTCATCTCCGCCATTTCCTCCCATGCCGTCGGTGCGGCGCCTGCAGGGCTGGTTGTCACGAT
>LWDU01038027.1_pt1 | contig 11802 bp, 8 predicted proteins | sample 727161 | NCBI WGS metagenome assembly LWDU01 (sample SAMN04566230, study PRJNA314399) | hydrothermal vent metagenome | isolation source: deep sea hydrothermal plume seawater | place: Mexico: Gulf of California, Guaymas Basin | collected 2004-07-11 | reverse complement strand
CCCCCGTTCCCGCCGCCGCCTCCTCCACCGCCGCCTCCCCAACCGAATGTCGCGCAGGCCTTCGCAGCGATACCGGCGCCACCTCCACCGCCGCCACCGCCGCCCGCCGCGCCACTCCCACAGCATCAGGTAGCTCCGGCGTTCGCTCCGCCGCCAGCGGCGATACCGGCGCCGCGACCAGAGGCGTGGGCGCCCGCAGCCCCTCCTCCCACGTCTCGTGAGTCCATCGAAGCCGAAGCCGAAGCCGAAGCAACGGTGCTCACACCACGCTCGCGCGCTGCTCGCGCTCCGTCCTGGACGCTGACGCTTTCCGATGGCATGACATTCGCCGTCACCGGCGCAACGGTCATCGGACGACGCCCCACGCCCCCGGCTCTGCACGCAGATGCGGCCACGCTCGCGCTCCCAGACCCGCAGAGGATGCTGTCCAAGACACACGCACTCATCGAGGTCGAAGCGGATGCGATCTGGGTCACCGACCTCGACTCCACGAACGGCACCGACATCATTTCCGGCGACGGCACCGCGCGCACCATCGCGCCACATGAGCGATGCCGTGTGCTGTCCGGCCAGACTGTGTCGTTCGGGGAGCTGCCTGTTCGGGTCGACAGGCCGTGAAGCCGTGCGCCCTGGATGACGGGGAGAAGTCCCCATCGCGTACCGCGAGACCTGGCTGGAATGATCACCCTGACACATCCCTACGAGGATCGGAGCCCCGGTGACCGACGTTTATCGCGAGATCCAGGACCCTGCCACGGCGCCGGAGCGGCTTGCAGAGATCGTCGCTACTCACCCAGAGCTGGCGCCCTGGGTACTCCAACACCCAAACTGCTATGACGCACTGCGGGAGTGGATCGCCGCCTATGCGACACCCCCAGCCGGCCCGGCCACAGGAGCTGGCGACGTCTTCTCTACGACGGCGTCCAGCGACCCGTTCGCGCGAGCCGTCGAGCCTGCCCTTTCGTCGCACCCCGCAACACCGTTCGGGCCTGCGCCCGGCACGCAACCGACGCGGCCTCGCGGACCCTTCTTCCGCCGCCGCGGCATTCTTATCGGAGGATCCATCGGGATCGCTGCAATCATGCTCGTCGGCATCGGTGGGGCTTGGTGGGCGATCTCGGGACTGACCCGGGGCGCGTCGAGCCCTGAAGGGGCTGTTGCCCGCCTGCTCTCGGGCGTCGAAAACGTCGACCCGGTCACGGTCGCCACATCCCTCGCGCCGAGCGAGTTCGGCGGGTTTGTCGAACCACTCCAGCGTCTGGCCTCCGCGGNNNNTACGAGACTGAGCAGCTCGCGGACGGGGTCGTGCGCGTCTCGTGGACGGACGGTGAGATGCGCCTGTCCGGTGATGAGAGGGAGCTCGCGCGATCGTTGACAGCCCTCTACGAGCCTCTGCTCCGAGCGCAACAGGCCGCGATCTACGGCTACTCCGACGCCGAGATTGACGAAGCGATCGACGCCATGGTCGATGGCTGGTCATCGAACGTCGACCTCGATCAGAGCTGGGATGCGCGCGACGCTGCGGATTGGTACGGAGCGGGGCCGATCTCACTCGTCGCCGTCGATGAGGGCAACGGCTGGTACATCAGCCCACTGCTCAGCTTCTACGATCTGCAGTGGCGGCAGTCCGAGGAACAGGGCTACGTCGATTCCCGCGATCTGGGGGACGCGATCATCGAGGCCGAGGTGTTCGAGACTCCTGAGGTTGCGGCCGAGGAACTTACCGCCGCTCTGGAATCTGGACGCATCGAACGGGTCGCGGCGACGTTGCCCCTGGCTGAGCGGCGCGTTCTGTCCCTGTATGGCGACGTCTTCAACCTTGAGTACGTCGTCAACGAATACTCCCCGAGCATCGAGACAGCTGATTTCTCGGCGGCAACGAACGGTGACCGCGCCCGATTGAGCATCGAAGAGCTCCTCGTCGACTTCACGGAGTGGTCCAACGGATACGAACTCCACGATCGGTATGACATCAGCGAGGTCTGCGCCGAGTGGAGCGATGAATACCTCGATTCCAGCTATTCGTCCTGGTGGGACGAGTACACATACTGGACCGACCAGCGCACGGGGAGCGCCTGCCTCGATGACCCCGCGTGGACCGACAGACTCGGCGCGGGCGACGTCGATCTCATCGCCGTGCGCGAGGGCGGGGGGTGGCTCGTCAGCCCTATCGCGACGATCGCCGACGCAGCCTCCATCGCGGTCGATAGCTTCATTCCGTACTACGAGTCCGGCGCTCTCGACGAACTCTTCCGCTGACGCATCCTGGAAAGACGCACCCCAGATGACCTACCCCGCACCCGAGCAGCCCTCCTCTGCCGCCGCGTATCAGGGGCAGTACGTCCCCTATCCCACCGCACCCCTCACACGAGGACCATCGCCTCTTTCATCGATCCCGGTCTCGGACTGGGTGCGCGATGCAGCAGCCGTCGCCCTCTTGCTCGTCTCCCTCGCGCTGCCCTGGTCTCTCTCGTTCTCAACCGACGGGCTCCTGGGTGACTCGTTCACCTCGACAGCCGCGACGAGGGTCGATGTGCTGCTGATCACGATCCTTTCGGTCCTGTCGGTCGCCGTCACCGTCCTCGCGCGAGCCGGTGCACTCGGGACGGGGCTCACCCCGGGCCGAACCGCCGCCCTCCGTGCTGCACTGAATGCGCCGTACGCCATCCTCGTGGTCGTCTATATGTTCCTTGATGCCGTTGGCGCCGGAGAGGTTGCCGAGTATCTCGGCGTCGGTTCCGGACTCGGCGCGGCTGTCATCGTCGGCTTGGCCGGGGCACTCTTCGCCGCGACACCGCGGCTGCACGAGATCCGCGATCCGCTCAGCGGCGGGCGCCTCGCGCGCGGCGGCGTCGTAGGCACCTTCACCGTCCTGGCTGTCATGGCACTCACGATGCTCGTAGGGTTCATCCTGCTCCTGCTCGCGATGCCGTGGCAGGCGATTTCGGGCTGGGACGCCGCTGCCGCGATCGTCGTCCTCATCCTCCAGGATGTCGCGCTCGCGCTTCCCGCAGTCCTCGTCCTTCGACGCTCCCCGACGGCACCTCGAATCGCGGGGTCGGTCGGAATCGCGGTTGTCGCCGGGATCATCATTTCGGCGCTGACGGGCTTCGAGCTCGGCGGTACCCTCAGCTCGCTGCACGGCGGCGGGTACATCCTCGTGTGGTTCGGCGCCTACGCTGCGTTGCTGACGAGCCCCGCACTGCTCGCGTCGATGACTGCGCTTCCACCCCTGAACACCTGGTTCCTCACGGCGAGACAGGCGCTCGTCACGCTGACAACCGTCTCGACGATTCTGGCTGTGTTCGCGGTAATCGCGCTCGTGACCGATCCGTCGAGCGCCATCGGCTTTTCCGTGGGCATCCTGCTCTCTCAGGTGCTTGCCGCAGGCGTCGCGCTTGTCGCACGGATTCAACTTGTCGGTGCGCCTCAGACGTCGCGCGCGATCGTCCTGTCTCTCATGGCAGGAGCTGCTGTCGGAGAGATCGTCGCGCTCATTCTGAGCGCGACCTCCCCCCGCTACAGTGGCCTCGCCCTCGAGCCGGTGCTTTATCTCGCTCTGCTGGGACTGCCCGCGGTGGTCACCTACGCCCTGGTGGCGCCGCGCGAGGTTCGAGAGTATTTGGGTACGTTTGCCCCGCCTGCCGCACCGACGGCGTACCAGTACGACGCAGACCAGTACCGGGCCGCTGCGCCGACTGCTCTTGCTCCGCCAGCGACAGATGCGGCGGCTCCCGCCAGCTCCGCGGATTACTACGCTGCGCGCGCCGCCGACCCGCTGACACCTGCAGAAGAGCTCTACCAGTACACGTCGGACCCATCACTCTGGCCGTCGCTGGCCGCCAACCCTGCTCTCTACCCAGAGCTCGTGACCTGGCTTGCCAGCACCGGCGATCCCCACGTCCTTGCCGTCCTGCGGTCCCGCGGCGCGATCTAGGATTCTCGCGCCGCTGCCGCGGCCGGCGTAACCGACGACCGTAGCGGTTACGATCGAAGGCTATGCCCGCGCCAGAACCCGTCATCCTCTACCCGCCGGAGCTGCCCGTCAGCGCCGCCCGGGATGAGATCGCGCGCGCCATCGAAGACCATCAAGTCGTGATCGTCGCGGGGGCGACAGGCTCGGGCAAGACGACCCAGCTTCCGAAGATCTGCTTGGAGCTCGGTCGCGGTCGTATCGCCCATACGCAACCTCGGCGGATCGCCGCGCGTTCGATCGCCGAACGGATCGCGAGCGAACTGCAGGTACCCCTCGGCGGCGCGGTGGGCTATCGCGTACGGTTCACGGATGCCGTGAGCGAGGACACGCGCATCACCCTGATGACCGACGGCATCCTGCTCAACGAAATCCACCGTGACCGGCTGCTGCGCCGCTATGACACGATCATCATCGACGAGGCTCACGAGCGGTCACTGAACATCGACTTCCTGCTCGGGTACCTCCGCCGGATTCTGCCGAAGCGTCCCGACCTGAAGGTCGTCGTGACCTCGGCGACGATCGATCCCGAGAGCTTCGCGCGGCACTTCTCACCGAGGCCGGAAGATCCCGAAGCAGCCGCCCCGATTGTGGAGGTCTCGGGGCGCACCTACCCGGTCGAGATTCGCTACCGCCCCCACGACGAGAACGCCGACGACGACATCGACGGCCTGGTCGCCGCGCTGCGCGAACTGGATCGCGAGGAGCGGGGCGATGTTCTCGTGTTCCTTCCCGGCGAATCCGAGATCCGCGACGCGATGGATGCCGTCCGCGGCATGTACGCGAACGATGCCGCTCCCACCGAGGTGCTCCCGCTGTACGGTCGCCTCAGTGCCGCCGAGCAGCACCGGGTCTTCGAACCGTCGACCCGCGCCGGCGTGCGCCGCCGCGTCATCCTTGCCACGAACGTCGCCGAAACGAGCTTGACCGTGCCCGGCATCCGGTACGTGATCGACACCGGGACCGCGCGCATCTCGCGCTACTCCGCCCGGTCGAAGATCCAGCGACTCCCGATCGAGGCGATCTCGCAGGCGTCCGCGCAGCAGCGTTCGGGCCGTGCGGGGCGCACGGCGCCGGGTATCGCCATCCGGCTCTACGCCGAGGAGGATTTCGCCGGGCGCCCCGAGTTCACCGAACCCGAGGTCCTCCGCACCAATCTGGCCGCCGTGCTGCTGCAGATGATGGCCCTCGGAATGGGGGATGTCGCAGCCTTCCCGTTCCTCACTCCCCCGGATTCACGCGGCGTGAAGGCTGCGATGGACCTCCTCGTCGAACTCCGCGCGGTCTCGGGAGGCAGACTCACGAAGGTCGGCCGGGAGCTTGCCCGGCTCCCGATCGATCCGCGGTTGGCGCGGATGCTCGTCGAAGCGCGCGAGCGGGATGTGCTGCCGAGTGTCCTGGCGATCGTGGCCGGCCTGTCTCTTCAGGATGTCCGCGAGCGTCCCGAGGAGCAGCGCGAGCAGGCCGATCGCCTGCATGCGCGATTCACCGACCCGACGAGCGACTTCCTCTCGCTGCTGGGTCTGTGGAACTACCTACAAGAGATGCAGGTAGAGCTCGGCTCGAGCGCGTTTCGGCGGATGTGCCGGGCCGAGTTCCTCAACTACGTGCGCGTGCGCGAATGGGTCGATGTGCACCGCCAGCTCGCGGACCTCATGGGTGCACGGCGCGCGAAGACGAGGGTCGACGCCGACCCCGATGCCGTCCATCGCGCGATCTTGTCGGGGCTGCTCTCGCAGATCGGCATCCGCGATGACCGCACGACGACGTCCGCAGCCAAGGGTGCAGCTTCCGGGAAGCCACGGCGCCCCACCGCCGAATACCGGGGAGCCCGCGGCGCGCGCTTCGCAATCTTCCCGGGCTCGGGGCTTCGCAAGAAGAGCCCGGATGCCGTCATGGCGGCAGAACTCGTCGAAACCTCGCGCCTGTTCGCCCGAACGGTCGCAGCGGTCGACCCAGCCTGGGCCGAGGAGCTCGCCGGCGAGCTCGCCCACCGTCAGCTGGGCGAGCCGCACTGGTCTCGATCGGCGGGTGCGGCATCCGCGTACGAGAAGGTGACCCTGTTCGGGGTAGAGATCATCCCGAAGCGCCGCGTGCAGTTGGCCCGCTTCGATCGGCCGCTCGCACGCGAGCTCTTCATCCGCCACGCGCTCGTGCAGGGCGAATGGGATGCCGCGAACCTCGACAAGCGCCTCACTGCCTTCGACCGGCGTAACGCGGACATGCGGCGGCGCCTGGAGAAGCTCGAGGAGCGGGAGCGTCGCCGCGACATCCTGGCCGGTGATGAGGCGGTGTTCGCGTTCTACGACGCGCGGATCCCCCGCGAGGTCTTCGACGTCCGCTCGTTCGAGTCCTGGTGGCGTGAGACCTCGAACCGCACACCGCGCCTGCTCGACATGGGCGAGTCCGANNNCTTTCGCTCAGCTACCGCTTCGAGCCGGGTGCACCCGACGACGGCGTCAATGCTGTGGTACCGGTGGCGCTGCTCGCGGGGCTGCGCGATACCGGATTCGACTGGCAGGTACCGGGACTGCGCGACGAGCTGATCGCCGCCCTCATCCGGGCACTGCCCAAGACCATCCGGCGTCACGTCGTGCCCGCTGCCGACTGGGCGGCTCGGTTCTCGGCAGATCTTGCCGGCGAAGGCCCGGAGGATCACGGCGGACTCCCGCCGACCACCCTTCGGGCAGCCCTCGCAGCACGCATCCAGCGCGTGGCCCACCAACCCGTCACGGCAGACGATTTCGACCTCGAGCGCGTCCCCGCCCACCTCGGGATCTCGTTCCGGGTTGTCGACCACCGAGGACGCACGCTCGGCTCCGGGCGCGACCTCACCCGCCTGCAGCAGGAGTTGGCCGGGGCCGCGCGCGGCGCCGTGGCATCCTCGCTCTCCGCCCCGAAGCGGCCTCCCGCGCCCGCCCAGCGCGCGCCGCGGCCCTCAGGAGCGAAGCCGGATGCCGATAGAGCGCAGTTCACGGAAGTCTCGGGGCTCACCGACTGGACGATCTCCGAGCTTCCGTCCGTCGTCGACACGCGCGTTGCCGGCGGCGTGGTGCGCGGCTATCCGGCCCTCGTCGACGAGGGAGAGAGCGTCGCGCTGCGGATCGACGCCACTCCGGAGGCCGCCGCGCGAGCCACCCATGCGGGTCTTCGTCGCCTGCTGCTGCTGGCGGTCCCCTCCCCCGCCGCGTACGTGCTCGACCACCTCACCGCCGCAGAGAAGCTCGCGCTCGCGGCATCCCCGTACTCGTCGGCGCGCTCCCTTGTCGAGGACTGCCGGGTCGCCGTGGCAGACGCGGTCCTCGCGCGCTTTCCCGACCCGATCCGCACCCGCGCCCAGTTCGAGGCAGCGCGGGATGCGTTCTCGGCCGACGTGACTGACGCGCTGTTCTCGGCAGTTTCGCTGACTGCCCGCATCCTGACCGCGGCGCGCGACGTCGAGCGGGGCCTGCGAAACCTCAACGCCATGACGCTGCTGGCAGCGCTCACCGACGTTCGCGGACAGCTGTCGGGGCTGATCTATCCCGGCTTCGTGTCGGCAGTCGGGCTGGAGCGTCTCGCGCACTATCCGCGATATCTCGCGGCCCTGGTCACACGCACCGGCAGCCTCGCCGACAACCCCGGTCGGGATCGACAGCGCCTGACGGAGTACGAGCGCGCCGCGGCGATCTATCGGGATGCCGGCGGCACGATCCCGCTCGCCGCTGACGCTCCCGCGACGCTCGTGCACGGTCGCTGGCTGCTCGAGGAGTACCGCGTGAGCCTGTTCGCCCAGGGGCTCGGAACCGCCGAGCCGGTGTCGCTGCAGCGGTTGACGAAGGCCCTCTCCGGCTCCTGATCGCTGGCAGCCCGCCGGTCCGTCACACAGCGACACACAGCGAAGGGGCCAGCGGCTACGCGTGCCACCATGAGAATGTGAGCACTCCTGCGCCTGACCCCACCGCGTCCTTCGCGACCGCCCAGGTTCAGGCCGGCTATGTGCCGGGTACCGCGCAGAACACGGCGGTCGTGCCGATCTACCAGTCCAACGGGTACGAGTTCCCCTCCCTGGCGCAGGCGCGCGACGTCTTTGCGCTTCGCAGTCTCGGGAACGTCTACAGCCGCAACGCGAACCCCACCCAAGCAGTGTTCGAGCAGCGCATCGCTGCCCTGGAGGGTGGGCGGGCCGCTGTCGCGGTGTCGTCCGGCCAGGCGGCTGCGGCCGCGGCGATCCTCGCGCTGGCCTCAGCCGGCGACCACGTGGTAGCTGCCCGCCAGCTCTATGGCGGCACGGTCGATCTGCTCTCGGACTCGCTCGGGAGCCTCGGGATCGAGGTCACCTACGTCGATCAGGACGACACTGACGCGTGGCGCGATGCGGTGCGCCCGAGCACGCGGGCCTTCTTCGCCGAGACGATCACCAATCCCCTGGCGACCGTGCTCGACATCCGTGCCATCGCCGATGTCGCCCACGCCGCGGGCGTGCCGCTCGTCGTCGACAACACTGTCGCCTCTCCGTACCTCGTGCGTCCCGGTGAGCACGGAGCCGACATCGTCATCCATTCCGCCACGAAGTACATCGGCGGGCACGGCGTTGCCCTCGGTGGCGTGGTGGTCGATATCGGATCGTTCGATTTCGGTGCCGATCCCGAGCGGTGGCCCCAGTTCACGACGCCGTATCCCCGGTTCGGCGACCTCGTGCTGTGGGACCGTTTCGGCGAGCAGGGCCTTGCCCTTGTCGTCTACATCAAGACCCGGTTCGTGCACGATTTCGGAACTACCCTGCCCGCGTGGTCGTCGTTCCAGCTCCTGCAAGGGCTCGAGACTCTCGACCTGCGGATGCAGCGTCATTCCGCGAGCGCGCTCGCTGTCGCCCGGTTCCTCGAGCAGCATCCTGCCGTCGAGAAGGTGTGGCATCCGGGCCTCGCGTCGAGCCCGTGGCACGCGACGGCACAGCACTACTTGCCGCGCGGAGCGTCATCGGTGTTCTCGTTCGATCTCGCCAGCACCGGCGACGTGGATGCCGATGACCGCCGCGTCGAGCAGGTCATCGACGCTCTGCGCGTCATCCGGCTCGTGGCGAATATCGGGGATGCCCGCAGCATGGTGAACCACCCGGCATCCATGACCCATCTTCACCTCACCGCTGACCAGCTGCGCGAGGCCGGCATCTCGCCGCGGACGATCCGCCTCTCGATCGGGCTCGAGGACGAGGCAGATCTCATCGCAGACCTGGCGCAAGCGCTGGCCTAGCTGAACGGGGCTACGACGCTTCGATGAGCGCGCGGTAGAAGCCGATTCCGCGGAGCCACACCTCGACGCGGATCCGCTCGTTGTGCGAGTGCAACGCATCACGCTCGGAGCGGGTCAGGTGGAACGGCGTGAACCGGTAGACGTGGTCGCTGATCGCCGTGAACCAGCGGCTGTCGCTGGCTCCCAGCTGCACGTAGGGCGTCGGGACGATGTCGCCGCCGAGTGTCGAGACGACCGCGCCGGCGATCCGTCGCCACGGCTCTCCTCGCCAGGGCGAGACCGGTGACGGGTTGGATGCGTGACGGATCTCGAGCTCGACCTTCTCGTCAGCCACCGCCCGACGAACGTGCGCCGTCGCGCTGTCGACGGTGTCTCCGGTGAGTAGACGGATGTTTACCGAGGCCTTCGCCGTCGTTGCCAGGACGTTCTCGCCGGGTGCGCCGCTGAGTTCGGTCACGACAGCGGTGGTGCGCACCATCGCGTTGGTCTCGGGTCCGCCGAGGGTGAAGGCGCCGGCAAGCAGCGGGCCCGTAATCTCACCGCGTCGGAACAGGGTCCGAAGCGGTTCGGGAGCGTGGGGCGAGAGCGTGGCGAGCATGGCCCGCACGGGAGGTGCGAGCCTGATCGGAAACGGCTTGCGCCGCAGCCGGTCGATAGCTCGCGCCAGCCGGGCGGTGGCGGGCATCGCGGGCGGCGTGGATGCGTGGCCGCCCTGTTCGCGGACGGTCATAACGAGCGTCATCACGCCGCGTTCTGCGACACCGATCATCGCGGTGGGCACGTCGACGCCGGGGATGATGCCCTCGACGACGGCGCCGCCCTCATCGAGCACGAGTCCCGGATGGATGCCGCGCTCCTCCAGGTGCGCGACGATTCCCCGCGCCCCGTCTCCCGCCGTCTCTTCGTTGTGACCGAACGACAGGTAGATGTCGCGTGCCGGCGTGAAGCCTTCGGCGACGAGGGTCTCGACGGCTTCGAAGATCGCGACAAGCGATCCTTTGTCGTCGATCGCGCCGCGGGCGTGGAGTTCGGCATCCTCGCCCTCACCCACGATCTCGGCGCCGAACGGCGGATGCTGCCACTCCGCCTCGACCACGGGCACGACATCCATGTGGGCCATGAGCACGAGCGGATCTTCGGATGAGGCGCCCGGCCACCGGTACAGCAGTGAGTGGCGGGCGATCACGTCGCGCTCGAGGCGCTCATGGGTCTTCGGGTACAGGCGCTCCAGGGCGCTGTGGAACTCGTCGAACACCGACGCATCCATCCGCGACTCGTCGGCGTACGACACGGTAGGGATGGATAGGAGTTCTCGGAAGCGATCCAATGGAGTGCTCATGCTTCGAGGCTACTCGCGGCACTGCGCGGGCGGACTACGCTCGAACCATGACTGGACTGCGATGGGGAATCCTGGCGACCGGCGGTATCGCACACGCCTTTACGAGCGACCTGCGGACGGCCGGGCTGACGGTGTCGGCGGTGGGGTCTCGGCGCCCGGATGCTTCGCAGGCGTTCGCTGACCAGTTCGCGATTCCGCACGCGCACGGATCGTACGAGGAGCTCGTCGCCGATCCCGACGTCGACATCGTCTACATCGCAACGCCGCATCCGATGCACGCCGACAATGCTGTGCTCGCGCTCGAAGCGGGCAAGCACGTACTGATCGAGAAGCCGTTCACGTTGACCGGCCCCGAGGCCGAACGTGTGCGCGAGGTCGCACGCGCTCAGGGGCTGCTCGCCATGGAGGCGATGTGGACGCGGTACCTCCCGCACATGGTGAGGATTCGCGAGATCATCGCCGCAGGAACGCTGGGCGAGATCCGCACCGTTTTCGCCGACCACACCCAGCGGATCTCATCCGACCCGAGCCACCGCCTGAACGCGCTGGAACTCGGCGGCGGGTCGCTTCTTGACCTCGGAATCTATCCGGTCTCGTTCGCCTGCGATGTGCTCGGGAAGCCGGAGACGGTGACCGCTCGCGGCCGCCTCGGTGACACGGGCGCGGATGCCGAGGTAGCGACGATCTTCACTCACGCCGGCGGCGCGGTCTCAACCTCGATCTCGACCTCGCGCGCTGTCGGACCCAATACCGCTCATGTGCTGGGCACTGACGCGCGGATCGACATCGACCGCGTCTGGTACACGCCCACGTCGTTCCGCGTCGTTGCACCCGACGGAGAGGTTCTCGAGGAGTACCAGAGCGATGTGGAGGGCCGGGGGATGCAGTACCAGGCGCTCGCCGCGGAACGGCTGCTCGCCGAGGGTAAGACCGACAGCGACCTGCTTCCGCTGGACGAATCGGTTGCCATCATGCACGTCCTCGACGAACTGCGCGCTCAGCTGGGCGTGCGCTACCCCGGCGAGTAAGCCCGCTCAGGTCTCGACTCAGGCGGGTCCACCCGGAAGACAGGAAGTCGGCGCTCCGGTGCAACTGTGTACTGGCGACCGCTCGGCGAGATCCACAGCAGCGACCCGTCTCCGGTCTGGATGACGCGCCACCCGCCATGGTGCTTGATCGTATGGTGCCCCTGACAGAGCGGGCATGAGGACCGTCGCCATCCGCACCGAGGAGGGCGAGAGCGGGTACCGTCACGACA
>LWDU01043133.1_pt1 | contig 11805 bp, 11 predicted proteins | sample 727161 | NCBI WGS metagenome assembly LWDU01 (sample SAMN04566230, study PRJNA314399) | hydrothermal vent metagenome | isolation source: deep sea hydrothermal plume seawater | place: Mexico: Gulf of California, Guaymas Basin | collected 2004-07-11 | reverse complement strand
TCTCTGATTCTTCAATTAATGGGCAAACCCAAAATATTTTTTTATTTTTTTCAAGGGCTCTTTTCAGGCCCTGAATAACATCAGCTAGTCGATTAATTGAAATCGTACGTGTGTCAATAGGTAAGCGTCCTGCGGGCTTTTCCATTAGACGAGAGACTTCCATATCACCGTAAGCTGTAAGTGTGAGTGTGCGTGGTATCGGGGTTGCGGTCATTACTAAAATATCAACATTGCGCCCTTTGGATGTGAGAGCTAATCTTTGGTGGACTCCAAAACGATGTTGTTCGTCAATAACGGCAAATGCTAGTTCTCTGAAGTTTACACTTTCTTGAAATATAGCGTGTGTACCTATAGCAATTTTTATATTGCCGTTGGTAAACCCCTCTAATATTGAAGTGCGTTTCTTACCTTTTTCTCTGCTGGTTAAAAGGGCGACATTTACTCCTGCTGCGGTGGCTAGAGGTTCAATTGTAGCTAGGTGTTGGCGAGCAAGTATCTCAGTAGGAGCTAAGAGTGCAGCTTGTGTCCCGCTTTCTATTGCGTGAAGCATACTCAGAAGTGCTACAAGTGTTTTTCCGCTGCCAACATCGCCTTGCAAAAGGCGGTGCATACGGCCATCCGAACTCATATCGTCAGTAATATCATTTACAGCTTCAATTTGAGAGTTTGTAAGTTTGAAGGGTAAAGCAGCTATGACCTTTCTTTTTATTATATCTGTACCAATTATAGGTCTGCCTCCCTTTTTTCGCATGTGAATTCTAATTAATGCCAATGCTAATTGGTTAGCGAGTAACTCGTCGTAGGCAAGGCGTTGATAGATAATACTCTCTGGAGCTAGATCTGTTTCATCATTGGGCGTATGAGCCTTAATTAAGGCCGTATTCCAGCTTGGCCACTTTTGCTTTTTGAGATATGCTTTGTCTAACCACTCTGGTAATTCCTCTATTAGCGTGAGACCATTTTTTATCGCTTTATGCAGAACTTTTTGTGATAAACCCTGTGTTAATGGATATATAGGTTCAATAATTTCGATTTCAGCGCGGTTTTCTACTTCAACTACGTGATCGGGGTGTGCCATTTGTATTTTATTGCCATAATGTTCAATAATTCCGCTAATTATTCTTTTTTCACCCTCTGGTAAAAGCTTACGTAGGTAGTCCTCTTTAGCGTGAAAAAATATTAGGGTAATCGTGCCCGTTGCGTCGGAACATATTATTTTATAAGGCAGTCGTCGTGATTTAGCTGGGAAATGTTGATCGACGTCTACGGTTAATGTCGCGACTATTCCGGCCTCTGCATTTGAAATACTTGGGGTGTTACGTCTATCTATTAGTCCACTAGGCAAATGCCACAATAGATCAATTATATTAGGCCCGCGGAGTTTGTCGATAAGCTTTGCAATACGTGGCCCAACCCCATTCAATTTTGTGACAGGTGAAAATAGTGAAAATAATATTTCTGGGCGCATTTTAGAGGAATTTCTTACAAATCATTGCTGACATACCAGTTGCAAAGGTTTAAACCGTACGACATTAAATATCGTACAAAGATAGTTCATTGGGCCCAGTATGGAAACTCTCCGTAAACGAATTTTTTACAAAGCGACCCATCGAGGGATGCATGAGACTGATAAAATAATCGGTGGCTTTGCAGTGCAGGAATTGAAGAACTTGAGCGAAGTCCTGTTATATGACTTTGATAAGTTGCTTGATGTTCCTGATGTTGACTTATTGAATTGGATTTTAGGGAGAGATAGGGTCCCTAGATCTTTTGATAATAGAATTTTTCAATTAATAATCGCATTTAAGGAAAGTTTATAAGTAATTGTTGGATATAAAAAAAATATTTGAAATTTCTGGAGATATTGTTGTTGCAGGAGTTCCGGATGGTTACGACGGTGTTGTATTGGATCGGTTTATTCAGGGCGGTAAATCAGTATTATTTGTTGCTCGTGATGATCGCCGAATTGCTGCGATCGAATCTAGTCTCGAATTTTTTGCGGCTGAAACAGAGTTAGTAAAATTTCCTGCCTGGGATTGTTTGCCCTATGATAGGGTTTCGCCGAAGAATGATATTATAGCAGAAAGAGTTGATGCACTTACGAATTTAGCAGATACGAGTAATGCTCAGCCTCGAATCGTTTTGACTAGTGTTGCTGCTTTGTTGCAAAGAGTACCAGCTTGTAAATCATTAAAAGATGCTACTTTAAACTTTGGGGTTGGTGGAGAAACACTGCGTGATATTTTATTAACCTATCTTGAAAATAATGGTTATGGTCGCAGTGAAACTGTCATGGAACCCGGGGAATTTGCAATTCGTGGCGGGATTGTTGATGTTTATCCGCCAGGTTTTGAAGAGCCACTTCGCTTGGATTTCTTTGGTGATGAGTTGGATTCTATTCGTACCTTTGAGCCATTTAGCCAGCGTACCAGTGGTGGCTGTGAAAGCTTTACTCTCAAACCATTTAATGAACTTTCTCTTAACGAGAATGCGATTAGTCTATTTCGTAGCGGATATAGGGCGCTTTTTGGTGTGGTTTCAGATGAAGACCCGCTATACGAGTCAATATCCAAAGGACGCACTCAAGCCGGCATGGAGCATTGGTTGCCTCTCTTTCATGAAAAAATGGGAACACTTTTAGATTATATACCAAATTTTGCCATCATATTTGATTATCAAGCGGAAGAGGCAGCTGTATCGCGTTGGGAGCTTATCAATGAGTGTTATGAATCTCGCTCGGATATGAAAGTCCGCGGTCTTGCTGTATCCGAAACATCATATAATCCATTACCAGTAAACGATCTTTATCTTTCCCCCGAAAATGTAAACGTAATCTTAGCCGAACATAAAAAGATTACCTTTCAATCGTTTTCTGCGCCAGAGGCTCAGTTAAAAACTATGGATGCCGGTGGAAAACCCGGTTTTAATTTTTCAGAAGCCCGAACGCTAACGGATATAAACGTTTATGATGCTCTTCGCGATCATATTAAGGATTCAAATGAAGCGGGGCGCGTCGTAATTATCGGCGCATTTTCTGAAGGTTCTACTCAGCGTCTTCTTGGAATTCTAAAAGAGCATAATATCCCAGTATCTAGTGAGTTAGAAGCCCCCATTCGTATAGCCACTTTGAAATTAGAGTGTGGATTTATAGCACCTGGTTTAGAGCTAATAACTGAGCAAGATATTTTGGGCGATCGATTGAGTTCTCCAAAACGCCGCAAAATTCGACCCGAGAATTTTATCGCCGAAACTTCAGTCCTTAGTGCCGGTGATCTTGTAGTTCATATGGATCATGGAATAGGTCGCTTCGAAGAGTTGGTTACACTAGATTTAACAGGTTCTAGTGTGCCTCATGACTGTTTACTTCTAATTTATCACGGTGGCGATAAGCTATTTTTGCCAGTTGAAAACATAGAAATTATTTCCCGTTATGGTGAAGGTACTGAAACAGCTCGGTTGGATAAGCTCGGTGGCGTTGCATGGCAGGCGCGTAAGTCTGATCTCAAGAAACGAATTCGTGATATGGCAGACCAACTGATATCAGTTGCGGCAGCACGTGAATTAAAATTAGGTGAAGTAATGGAGCCTCAACCAAGTGCTTTTGATGAGTTCTGTTCTGGATTTTCGTTTACTGAGACTGAAGATCAGGAGCGGGCAATCCTCGAAGTCATCGAGGATTTGGCGAGTGGCCGCCCAATGGACCGCCTTATTTGTGGAGATGTTGGTTTTGGCAAGACCGAGGTCGCATTACGTGCAGCTTTTATCGCAGCCATGGAAGGCAAGCAGGTAGCCATTGTGGTGCCGACGACATTACTATCTCGTCAGCATACAAAGATATTTGAATTACGTTTTGCGGATTTTCCTGTTCAGGTACGCCAGTTATCGCGGTTGGTTTCCAAGAAGGAGGTAGAAGAGACCAAATCAGGTCTTGAAACAGGAAAAGTAGATATCGTTATAGGCACGCATGCTTTGCTTGGACCAAGTATTAAATTTGATCGTCTGGGATTATTAATTATCGATGAAGAGCAGCATTTTGGCGTTATCCACAAAGAGCATTTAAAATCACTGAAAAGTAATGTGCATGTGCTAACATTAACTGCGACCCCGATTCCGCGAACGTTACAAATGGCACTAACTGGTGTTCGACAACTAAGTTTGATAACGACGCCACCCGTAGATCGGCTAGCGGTTAGGACTTTTGTTCTACCATACGATCCCGTTGTCGTTCGTGAAGCTATTCAACGTGAGCGTTACCGCGGGGGACAAATTTTTTATGTTTGCCCAAGGGTATCAGATCTCAGTCATATTGAAGAGGCGTTACGAGAATTAATACCTGACTTGAAGATTGCACGGGCCCACGGTCAAATGCCGCCAAATAAACTTGAAGATGTTATGAACGCGTTTTATGAGGGAAAGTATGACTTATTATTAGCGACAAATATTGTTGAATCTGGACTTGACCTTCCGAACGTAAATACAATTATTTTACACCGCTCGGATATGTTTGGTTTATCTCAGCTCTATCAATTACGCGGACGCATTGGTCGTGCAAAAGTTAGGGGTTATGCATATTTTACAATTTCACCAAAACGTTCTTTAGCAGGCTCAGCAATGAAACGGTTGGAAGTAATGCAATCGTTAGATACATTGGGCGCAGGTTTCACTTTGGCAAGTCATGATCTTGACATTCGGGGAGCGGGAAATCTTCTGGGTGATGAACAGTCCGGTCATATTAGGGAGGTTGGAGTTGAGCTTTATCAACAAATGCTTGAAGAGGCTGTCGCCGAGGCCAAGTCTGCTGGTGATATCGAAGATCATATTGCAGATAAGTGGACCCCACAAATTGATATTGGTGTACCGATCCTAATTCCTAGTGATTATGTGTCAGAATTGGGTGTGCGTCTTTCGCTATATCGCCGTATCGCCGATCTTATGGACCAAACTGAAATTGAAGCTTTTGCTGCTGAAATGATTGATCGCTTCGGGTCTATTCCAGAAGAAGTTGAAAATTTATTAGAAACTGTCGCTATAAAAAAACTTTGTTCAGTCGCTGGTGTTGAAAAACTGGATGCTGGATCAAAAGGGGCGGTTATTTCCTTTCGTAATAATGAATTTAATAACCCGGCTGGTTTGGTTGAGTTTATTAACGCCCATGTTGGAACAATAAAAATCCGGTCTGATCACAAACTTATTTTTATGCGAAAATGGGATGATGCGACCACACGTCTTGTTGGTGTTCAATATTTAATTAAAGAGCTTTGTAAGATTGCGGCCTAATTAACTCTTAGAATAATGTTGAGTTATCGCCGAATATTACCCAGAATTTTAGAAAGTTTTTCAGTACCTAAAAATTCTTGTTTCCCGCGGCCATAAATAATTTTACCTTGTTGATTAAAAATAAAACTCATTGGAACGTTAGTTAGTGGGGAAAAATATTCTTCAATTCTTTTATTAGAACGAACCACGCGAATACTGGGGTGGAACGCTCGGACCATATTATTTAAACGCCCTAATGAGGAATTTTCGTATCTCTCTTCTGTCCAATTAATAGCTATAATATTAACTCTTTTTGTCCCACCTTTATTAAGAAATTCACGGAGTTGCACGAACTCTGCGCGGCAGGAACCTCACCAACTTGCAAAGAACATTATGAGAATTGGTTTACTGTTAAAGGTTTTTTGACTGACCTTTTTACCAAGAACAGGCTTAGCCTGGAGTAAAATTTCTTTTATATTTTCGGACAGGTTAAGTATTTGGTCCGCCCCAGCACTAGGAACTGCGGACAAAAAACCTATATACAATAACAGTGAAAGTGATAAATATTTTAATTTCATATAATTTTTGCCCTAGGATCGTAACTTTACTTATTTTACAACCAGATCAATATCAAACTTGTCAATTTTATTCATGAGAATAATTTTTTTAAGGGGTAAATCGGTCATCCGTCCTGCCATATATATTCTCGATCAAGTTCCATTATATCTTTACAGCCAATTTGGGCGAGTACTTTATCAACCTCATTTACCATAAGATCGAGGACAAATTCAGCTCCTTGTTCATCGAGTGCTCCTATACCAAACATAAATGAACGACCTGAAAAAGTAAATGAAGCCCCTGAAGCAAAAGCTTTAATAATATCGGTACCACAACGAATTCCGCTATCCAACATTATGGTCAATCTTGGTTCAACTGCTTTTACTATCCGAGGTAGCGTTTCAATAGATGAAGGGGCACTATCCAATTGGCGACCTCCGTGATTGGAAACTATTATACCATCGGCGCCAATACGCATAGCAGCTTGTGCAGATTTTGGTGAAAGAATTCCTTTTATTACAAAAGTACCACCCCAGGAATCACGAATTTGTTTGATTAAATCTTCACTTAATCTGGCTGATGTTTGGAGTACTTGTGCGGCGTTTAAAGATTGTTTATCAGCAGCTTCTTGCATGTATGGTACCATATTTTCAAATCGTGGGATGCCATTGATTAAAGTAGAGATGGCCCAGCGTGGTTTTCGAACTATGTCCATAATTATCCGCGGTGTCATTTTGAAGGGTAATGTAAAATTATTTCGAAGATCGCGGAGGCGTATAGATGGCTCTGGTATATCAACTGTTAAGACTAAAACTTTAATCCCAGATTCTTTAGCGCGTTTAATTAAATCAAAACAAATGTAATCTTTACCGGGGATATAAAGCTGAAACCAAGTGTGGTCTGGCGCTATATCCGAAATTTCCTCAATTGTAGAAGTCCCAACGGCACTCAATAAGTAGGGTATATTTCTTTTCTTTGCCATCGTAGCGAGCGTTTTATCGGCATTAGGCCATATTAAATTTGCTAGACCTATTGGGGAGATGCCAATCGGGGCATCATATGTATGCCCGAAAAGAGTAATTTTTTGATTTCTCTCAGTGACGTTGCGTAGGTACTCTGGTTGGAGCGTAATGTTTCCAAAACCAGAACGATTACGGTGAATATTTGCTTCGTTGCCGGCTCCGCCATCTAGGTAGTCAAAGGCGAGTTTTGGAATTCTTGTTTTAGCTCGTGATCGAAGTTCATCGAGTGTGAAATATTTATTTGGGGTCATGATAGTTTGATTTTTCTTAATTATTTGAGTGGATACTGTGTACGCCAGGTTCGTGGATCTTGTTTGAATTTTCTTCTGCTACATTAAGCATACGCATAAGAACTTTTGTATCTTGTACGCCAGAAATTGAGAATTCTTGATTAAAAATAAAGGCAGGAACGCCGTTAATACCCAAGCGAGAAACGTGTTGGTTTTGACTTAAGGTTTCGATAATATCTTTATCACTATATAGATATTTTCTTAAATTTATGTCATCAAACCCAAGTTCTGTTCCAATATCGATAAGAATGGATCTGTTGCCTATATCTCTTCCCTTCACAAAATAATTTTGGTAAAGGGCTTCCAACATCTCAGCACCCTGGTTTTGGCGAGAAGCTAATTTAATCAACCTATGAGAATTTAACGTATTCGGAGCTCGTTTTATTCGAGTTAAATCAAATTTTAACTTAAGGTTCTTGGTTGATCGGCTAATAGCGTTATTTAATTTTTCATATTTTAGTTTTCCACCTAATTTCTTATGTATATATTCATTAAAATCTATACCTTCTAGAGGCATTTCTGGATTGAGAAAATATGAATACCAATTAATTTCAAAATTTAAATATGGCAAGTTAGCTAGTGCCAAGTCGAGCTGTCTTTTCCCAATGAAACACCATGGACAAATTGTATCAAAAACTATATCAATTCGCATAAATTAATTTAATTGTGTTTTACACTAAGTTCAATATTGATCTTCATATTTAAATTTTATAAATCGGTCAGTTAGATAGTTTATCGTGTGAAGTTGATTGCAATACGATATACAATCTTCGAATTATAGGTTTGCTTTAAAATAGGATCCAGGTTTATTTTTTTTACATTTATTGTAAGTTAATCGCTTAAGTGACAGTTTATGTAAAATACTTCTCTTTCCATAAAAGAATCCAAAAAATGGTACTACAAACAAAATTTGGCGGGATTAGTCGCGCTTTCAAGAGTAAAAATTATCGTTATTATTGGATTGGTGGTGCTACTTCAATTTTGGGTTTTTGGCTAAGTAAGTTAGCTCTTGGATTGTTGACGTGGCAGCTGACCCATTCCCCTTTATGGCTTGGTATTATAGGATTTTCGGCGACATTTCCAGCAGCTTTTTTTGCCCCTTTTGCCGGTGCTATTGCGGATCGTTATGGACTTAGAAAAGTGGCAATGTTTGCGCTTGCTGCATCGGCTATAAACGCTTTGATTTTAGGCATATTCACTTATCGAGACGAAATGACCATTGAATTACTCGCTGTATTGGTTCTTATACAGGGCATTACGCTGGCTTTTGATCTGCCATCTCGTCAAGCTTTGGTTCATCACACTGTACCTAGAGATGACCTCTCATCTGCTATTGCTCTTAATACCACAACATTTCATCTAGGCGCTTTTGTTGGCCCAGGGTTATTTGCTGTATTAAATCCGTTTTTTGGTATTTCATTTGCCTTCTTTTTTAACTCTTTTACATTTTTAGTTTTTGGGGTTGCTCTCGCGGCTATGAAATTGGAGCCACGTTTGCCCCGAGATCATGAAGGCCCATCAATATTTTCTGAGATGTCCGATGGTATACGTTATACATTTAATCATCTGGGAATATTTTCGGTATTAGCGATTATCGCGGCATCACACATTCTTATTCGGCCTTATATCGACTTATTACCAGCTTTTTCTGACGTGGTGTTTAGAGCGGGTGAAAATGGGTTTGCTATGTTGGCTGGAGCATCTGGTTTTGGTTCTTTAGTCGGCGGAATTTGGCTTGCGATACGAGGCAGAAATGAAGGATTGACGCGGATATTATGTATAGGGATCTTAGGATCTTCAGTAATAATATTTTTGTTTGCTTCTACCAATAATTATCTTTTAGGACTACTTTGTATGTCAGCCCTTGGTTTTGCTTTAATTACCATGGCGGTGGCATCTCAAAGTTTGATTCAGAATGCAGTGGATCCGACCAAACGTGCTCGGGTCATTAGTCTAAGCACGGGTATGGCAGTCGGCTTTCCTGCTGTCGGAGCGCTAGTTCTCGGCGGATTTGGTGATGTTTTTGGTGTACAGACACCAGTTTTAGTTGCTGCTTTATTATGTCTAATTTATTCGATACGCGCTTCAAGACATTTGCTACGGCAAACTAATTCATTGGAGCCGAGTACAAATTAACATTATAACAAAAATTTAAGCTGCACTTCGGGATTTTAATTTCATGGTTATAATTTTATAAACATCCAAACCTGTGATATCAGAAATTTCCTCAAAAGAAAGAGAGGTTTCTTTTAGCAGGATAGTGGCATGAGTTGTTGGATTTCGCCGGGATTTACTATTTTGTCGCCGCTCACTAGCAGCTTCTTGTGCGGCTTTTTTTGCATTTTCCGCCTTATCGAGCCCTCGGTCTTTTGCCCGATCCATTGCTGCTTGCCACAGCTTTTTTTCCGCTTCCGCGTTTTGCTGGTTTTTTACAATATTGGAAACTTTAGAAGATTTAACGGGTTGTTGATACGAGCTTTGCTGAGCCATATTCTTACCAGATGCAATAACTTCTGGGTTCCGGCGGACAGCTTCGTCTAGCGTCATGTTATACTTTTGCGCTATGCGGGTTGCGGCAGCCAAAGCATTTTCACGTTCGCCGGGGTATTTGCTGTCATTCGCTAATTCTAGTAGATTACGAAAACGGTTTCGTTCTGACTCTGTAAAATAGTTACTGATGGTAGACCTCAATCTATAGATTTTAGCATAATATTTATTATAACAGAGTTAATACGCAAAAAGGTTAATATCGGCAAGAGATAAGACAAAAATTGTATTTGAGTTTTAATTTAAGGGTGGATTGAGATTACTGATTGCAATGATTTAGAGAACCCGATTTTTTTTCTATTATTCGCATCCATTGTGCTAAGGCTAAGTTTAGCATAGTGCCCATAAATAGAACCCACCCTATTTGATTCCAATCTCCCGTATAAGTAACAAACCAAGCAACAACAGGTGGTCCGAAAAGGTGGCCTATTTGCGAGCCTTGGTAGACGAGACCATTAGTGGAACCGAGCTGTGCCGGTGTAGGGCTGTGAATTGGTACGCTAGCCATGACCGCAGATGGTTGTAAAGCACCTAGAAATGAAAAAACGAGAACTAGTCCAAATCTCAGAAAATCAGGTAAAATATTTGGAAATATGAATATTGATGACAAGCCCATGATAAAGGTGCCTATACTAATAAGTATCCATCGGGATATTCCCCGGTGGATCAGCCAGGCTCCAAATAGATTGCCAAAAATATTTATAGTAACTGCAGCCGCCGCCAACCCAGCTGCAAGTTTTAATTCTAATCCGCGTTCTTCAATAACAAATGTTGGTAGCCAGACCATAATTGCATACCACTGAAATGTATAAGTCATAAAACAAATTGAAATTAACCATGGTCCAGGGGTTGAGGTTGTTTTTTTAATATTTGACCAATAGGGTTGTTTGTTCCGTAAAGTTTGGGCATCAATCCCCTTGAATGCAATCAAGGCAAGTATCATAAAGGCGATTGTAGATATTCCTGTAATCCACCATAAATTGCGCCAGCCATATTGATGTATTACTACAGGTGCTGCGATCATGGTAATAGCCATACCTAATGGCGTAACACTGCTGAAGAGACTAACAGCAAAAGCACGATGCTGATCGCTGGCAAGCCCAGCAATCAATGCGGGTAAGATGGCCATTGTTCCAATATATCCGGTGCCTTCGATAACTCGTGATAATAATAACATTGTTGTAGAGTTTGAATATGCTCCAAGAATTGAGCCAAAAGAAATAAGAACTAGAGCATAGACAATAATCTTAACTCTACCGACACGATCAGCGTACATTCCAGCCATCATGCCTGTGACCGAACCCATAGTAGAAAAAATGGAGACCACCCATCCTGCCATAACTAAGCTTAGAGCTAAATCAATCCGAATGCTTGGAATAGCGGGTGGCGTTTTACCTATGTATCCGGCTACAGAAACACCTATTATTAACGCCAAAAAGATAAGATACCAGTTGGTCTTTTGAATATATTCCTTGTTCATATTTATTCTATTTGTAGATTAAGAGTTAGGAAACATAACTCAAAGAAATAATTATGCCGATCTTTATTTAGCGATGGCATGAAATTAGACGTAAAAATAAATTTAACAAAGACTATATAACTACTTGGAAACAGCAGCTATCTATCCTTCTTTATATGGAATGCAACCTCAGCGTTTTGGAGGTTAGTGTGCTATGCAATTTGTTGACTATCATCGTAGGGATTAAAACCGCTAACTCTTGTTTTCTCTTGTAGTTTAAGAACATGGAGTAGGGCTTCTTTCTCGGTACGGCATATTGCAACTAAATCAGAGCCTCCACCTGTGTCAAAAATAGCCCATTCATCACTTGAAGCTTGATATTGGATCGAAAAACGCATTTTTCCTATTCCCTCCGTTTATCTCATGAAGAGTTGTAAGTATTAAAAGTTACTATTCGGTAAATTGAAATGATTGGCTGATATGAACCGTAATTCTAAACAAAATGAATACTATAAAATTTTCTTACGAGTTAATTAATTCGAGGTAGCTTATTCGATCGGATAGTTATCTATAGGAGTTTATGGCGTTTGACATATTAGTATAAGCATTGATTATAAAGCGTATTTTAACGGAGAGCAGACTCTAGATATTGATAAAATTTGTGTCAAATAGA
>LWDU01040468.1_pt1 | contig 11805 bp, 9 predicted proteins | sample 727161 | NCBI WGS metagenome assembly LWDU01 (sample SAMN04566230, study PRJNA314399) | hydrothermal vent metagenome | isolation source: deep sea hydrothermal plume seawater | place: Mexico: Gulf of California, Guaymas Basin | collected 2004-07-11 | reverse complement strand
CCCTCTATCTTGATGGCACCACACTCGACTATTACGACGGTCTCGACAAACGTGGTTTTCACTTTGAGAACCCGAACGCGACGAAGACTTGTGGCTGTGGCAGTTCGTTCCAGGCATAACGCCATCAGCGCACATCACAGTTCAGCAGCCCGGCCACTTGGCCGGGCTCTTTTAATGTTGGGATCAGCGTAGACATCCCATACTGGCCTGGTCTGGAACATCTCGATATAACGACCAGTGCTAATATCTTGCGGAAAGGGAGACGAGATTGTCGACGGAAAGAATCCACATCATTGGCGTGGGCGACGACGGCTGGGAAGGTCTCACCGGTCAGGCTCGGCGACTTATTGAGCAGGCCGAATTGATCCTCGGTCCAGCCGACCAGTTGGAACGTCTTGGAAAGACAAAAGCCAGCCAGGTGGATTGCGGCCTCGGTCTGGACGAGCTGATTGGCAAGCTGGATCACGCGCCCGATGTGTCGATCATCGTGTTGACTAGTGGGGACCCGCTCTTCTACGGCACGGCTCGGTTCCTGTGTGATCGTTTCGGCAAAGAACGCATCGCCGTGTTGCCACATGTTAGCAGCATGCAATTGGCATTCGCGCGTGTGAAGGAGAGTTGGGAAGAAGCGTATTTAACGAATCTGGCAAATCAGTCTCTCGATCGAATCATCGAACGAATTCGGACGGCCGAGAAAGCGGGCATCTTCACGACCGAGAAAATCTCGCCGTCGACCGTTGCCAAGACTCTTGTCAGCCGCCGCATCGATTACTTTCACGCCTACGTCTGCGAGAACCTCGGCTCTCCGGACGAAAGAGTGACTCACGCGGATCTGGCGGAATTGGTTGACCAGCGGTTTTCGCCGCTGAACGTGATGATTTTGGTACGAAAACCGGCCGTCCCTGACCGACCGATTTCGGAGGCAGGAAAACGGCTGTTTGGAAATCCAGACGAATGGTTTGTGCAAACCCAACCAAAACGCGGTCTGCTGACCCCGTCCGAGGTTCGATCGATGGCCCTTGCCGAACTCGATTTGGCGCCGGCCAGTGTCGTCTGGGACGTCGGTGCTGGCTCCGGATCGGTGAGCATCGAGGCAGCTCAAATCGCTCATGATGGAAAAGTCTATTCGATCGAAATGGACGTGGAGGATTTCGAGTTACTCCGCATCAACGCCGATCGCTTCGGTGTACAAAACCTGGTACCGGTCTTGGGAAAAGCGCCGGAAGCATGGGAGAGTCTGGAAGCTCCAGACGCAATTTTTGTTGGAGGCACCGGGCGACAGGTGGCAAAAATTGTCGAAATGGCCCTGCCGCGACTGCGGCCCAGGGGTCGGTTGGTTGCCCATGTCTCGAGTCTCGACAATGCACACGACGTCTGGAAAGCCATGAACTCTCTTCCTGGCAACGCTCAGGTCTGGATGCTCAACCTGGCCCGCGGGATCGACCAGTTGGACCACTTGACCTTTGAGCCTCTAACGCCAACATTCTTGCTCCGCTGGCATGATTCGCACGACTAGCCTACGTCCCGATCCATCTCGCAACCAACGCGAGGCGACGCAAGAGAGGAGCAGAACATGTCCCCAGTCGAGGCCTTGGATGTCATCGCCGTCGGCGCTCACCCAGATGATGTCGAAATTGCCTGTGGCGGAACGTTGGCCAAGTTGGTTAGTCAGGGATACCGAGTCGGCATCATCGATCTGACGGACGGCGAACCGACACCGTTGTCGCCTGGACCAGAAGTTCGTCTTGAGGAGGCGCGGGCCGCCGCCGAAGTGTTGGGCGTTCATCGCGTAACCCTCGACTTGCCAAATCGCCGACTGTTTGACAACTTCGAGGCTCGAGTCGCGCTGGCGAAGGAGTTTCGCCGATACCGACCAAAGGTCGTAATCGGTTTCGGAGACAAGACACCAATGGCGTCACCAGATCACTGGCAGGCGATGCTGATCACTGACGCAGCCGTCTTCTATTCACGGTTGACGAAATGGGACGAGTACTTCGACAACCTTCCGGTACACACGATCCCCGTTCATCTCTATTTTCGACTCGCCTTCGAGCCCACGACCATCGGCGGCTTCGCGAGTCACTTTTCGATCGACATCACCGACACACTCGAGACAAAAATGCGGTCGATCGCCTGCTACCAAACGCAATTCCCGGAATCAAAACGGTACGTCTTCGACCGTGTAAGAGGTGCCGCGGTTTCGGTGGGGACAGCGAGCGGTTTTGGTGCGGGCGAGTCTTTCGTCTGTACCAAAACTCTCGGTGCGACGGATCTTATGGGCCTGTTTTTTGCCAAAGCGTAGGATCGAATACCTGGCGACATGGCCGCTGGGGCTCACGGCAGGTGAGTTGCTGGATTTCTGAAAGTGAATTGCGAATGGTCGAGGGTGCTCTTGATCTGCGGACGCTGCAACGCGAGCAGGTGGGGAGGTACGTTGGAGAATTGTCATTGAAAATTTGACAATAGGCATTTGTCATTGAAGGAGGGTGCGTTAGCTCAAGCGGAACAATTTAGCCGGCCGGATCCGGTGGGGCTTTGTCACTTTTCCAGCTGTTTCGGAGAAATCACGTACTCGCTGACCACCGTTCCTCCAATAATATGCTCTTTCAGGATTCGTTCGATCACCTGAGGCGTGCAGTGGCCGTACCAGCAGTTATCTGGCAGAACAACAGCGATCGGACCACCGACACAAACGCCGAGACAGTAGCATGGCACACGCCAAAGCCCACTCACTCGACTGAGCTTCAGTTCCTTGGTCCGTTTTTTGAGATACTTCCACGACGTCGTCATCGACGATCGACTGGCGCACTCGGCTGTTTTCCGATCGACACAAAGTAACAACTGCCGCTCGGTCCGAGGGGCGGTCGCCGTCTTTAGTTCTCGACGTGCAGCGTCGATTTTCTTGGCAACAGATTTGGAGGGACTTTTCTTTGAATCGGTCATCGGCGGTAAAAGGAAGAAGGTCGCTACTTGATAGCGATGTTCTCCTGCAAAGGCCGAAGGACCTGTTCGATAAGGTGGTCGTCCACCATACGTCGGCACCTTTCCGCCAGGTCTCGCATTACTTCGACGTATGTTTCGTCGTGGTCCAAACTACCGTAACGGCGAACCGTAAAGTAAACACTGAGCTGATCATCAGGATAGTCTCCAGTACGAACATGGTAGGCGTTCGTACGAGTCTCGAAGCTCAAGCGGCATTGCGTTCGACAGTCACTATCTAGCGCTAATTGAATCGAAGGTTCATTCGAAAGCAACGTGACGCCCTCAATCTCTCTCATGCTTTCGAAGGGTGAAATGATCCCCAATGCATCAGCGAGTAGCTGATTGTGGTTACCTCGATAGGTGAAATCGAAACCGTACATGATGTTGAGTGATTCGCAGTCGAGCTGGCTAACCGAGAGGGCAAAAGGCGCCATTTCCAAGATCAAGGCGTGCTGTTCCATGGCGGAATCCATCGAATCTGGATGAACGTACCCGGAGCAGAGACGACGGGCATCCAACGACGTCCACCGATAACTACCTTTCCCTTTGTCCTCCTCGAGAATAAACTCACGCTCGCGCGTGTAAAAATTGCTCATCGCAGGATATTTTTTTTGAATTTGCTCAAAAAAATGGAGGACGGTTTCACGGCTTTGTGTAAGTTCCATCTCCGTGTTCAGATTCATGTTGATGTAGAAGTCATCGCTGAACTCGTCGTAACGGCTCACTACATGCTCCTTTCAAGCCCGTTGGGTGCGGCATCTTGCCGCGTTATTCACTCGAGGGAATCTCAATGAGGTACAAGCGGTAGTGTTAGTATAGAATGCGATACGAATTTGTGTCAAAGAGGGTCGTACAACCGCCGCATTCAGAGTTGTCGATTCCCTCGCCAAAAGTAAGGACACTTGATATGCCAGCGTTGACTTCAGCTGTGGAAACGAACCAACTCACTTTATCGGTATTCTCGTCCGACCTCGGCTGGATGGGAGTGTTGTGGGACGGTACTCGAGCCTTACGGTCTGTTTTTGGCCTCAAAGACATGGGCCAAGTCCACCAGAATGTTGTCGCTTCGCACGCCATGACAGCGGACTCTGTGACTGTTCACGTCGAAACTGACCAACCCCAACAGCCTTCTCTGCGAGCCGTTGTGACGGCAATGCAGGACTATGCTCGCGGGCAAACCGTCGACTTTCGCTCGGTTCCGCTCGATCTCGACCAAATGACGGTATTTCAGCGCGCCGTTTTGCAACGCTGTCGTGAGATTCCCTACGGCGAGACGATATCGTACGCCGGCCTGGCGGTCGCGGCGGGCTCGCCAGCAGCGGCGAGGGCCGTGGGAAACGTCATGCGGACGAATCGATATCCCCTACTGATTCCATGTCATCGCGTGGTTGGCAGCGGCTCACTCGGTGGTTACTCGGCACCGGACGGCCTCGACATGAAACAACGCTTGCTTCAGATGGAACAGGTATGATCAGCTAGTTTTGCGGGTGCTTTCAGCCTAAAATAGATGACCTGCCGAACGTTGCAACACGCCCCAAAAAACAGTTCCTTTGCACAGGTGCAGCGGATGGTCCAACACCGAGCTGGCGTCCTTGCCGCAATCCTAATCTCACTCACACTTGCGTCCTCCGGCGTGTCGGCGGAGCCGATAGTGAATCGAGAGCAGGCGGAGTTCTTTGAAAAGAAGATCCGCCCGATTTTCGTTTCACATTGTCTACGTTGTCACGGATCCGAAAAACAGGAGAACGGGCTGCGGTTGGATTCCGCGGCAGCGGTTTCGCAGGGTGGTGAGAGCGGACCGGTTGTGGTGCCAGGAGACGTGGCCGGTAGCCTATTGATCTCGGCCGTGCGTCACGAGGAACTCGAGATGCCACCCAGCGGCCGGCTCGCAAAACATCAAGTGGCGGCGTTGGTTTCGTGGGTGAAGCAGGGGGCCGTTTGGCCCAGTTCCGTCGGTGTCTTGCAAAATGGTCGTACGATCACCGACGACGACCGAAGCTATTGGGCATTTCAGCCGCTCTCAGTGACGCAGCCTCCGAACGTCGAGGGCGATCATTGGTCTCAAACCCCCATCGATCATTATGTGGTCGGTCGACTAAAGCACGCTGGTCTTACCCCTGCCCCACGAACGGATCGACGAACTTTGATTCGTCGCGCCTATTTGGACCTTTGGGGAATACCTCCATCGTCCGAAGAAGTCCAACGGTTTCTCGTCGACAATTCGGAGGATGCATTCAAAAAAATCGTCGACCACTTGCTTGCTGATCCACGCTACGGTGAACATTGGGGCAGACATTGGCTCGACTTGGTGCGTTACGCTGAATCCGACGGCTATAAGCAAGACGCCTATCGTCCAAACGCTTGGCGGTACCGCGACTACGTGATCGACTCGATAAATAACGACAAGCCGTATCCACAGTTTGTTCGAGAGCAATTGGCCGGAGACGAAATCGAGACCGTTTCGGCGACCACGATCGCCGCCACGGGCTATTATCGGCTTGGAATCTACGAATACAACCAACGCGATGTTCGCACACAGTGGGAGTCGATCGTCAACGAAATCACCGACTTGACCAGCGAGGTGTTTCTAGGTGTCGGGCTCGGCTGTGCCCGTTGTCACGATCACAAATTCGATCCGCTCCTGCAGGTCGATTACTACCGGTTCCGTTCGTTCTTCGCCGGACTACTACCTCGTGACGATCAGCCGATGCTGCACGGCGACAAGCGACGGGACTATCAACAACAGCTCGCTCTTTGGCAGGCGGCAACTCAAGACACCAGCGCGGCGTTGCGTGAACTTGAGGCTCCCGTGCGACAGCGGTTGGCAAACGCAGCAATCGAGAAATTTCCCAAGGATATCCGACCGATGTTGCGTCGCGATGACGCCGAACGATCGCCGTACGAAGTGCAGATTGTCGCGTTGGCCAGCCGTCAACTGGATGTGGAACGAGCGAAGGCCAAGTTCCCAGATGGCCTACCTGACGACAACGCCAAAAAGCGTTGGCAACAGTTTCACGACGAAATTTCAAAACACGCGGACCTACGACCTCCGTCTCCTCCCACTTTGATGTCCGTCAGTGATGTGGGCCTGATACCGGCCAAGACGTTCATACCCGGCCAAACGGATCGTGGAGAATTAACGCCGGCTAAGTTCGCGGTGCTAGGTAACGCTGCGATTGAATCTACTCCCCAGCCCCGGAAAGCAAATCCGAGTTCTGGGCGGCGATTGGCATTGGCCAATTGGATCGCCGATCCCAACAACCCTCTGTCGACACGAGTCATCACCAATCGGATCTGGCAATTCCATTTCGGAGAGGGATTGGTTCGAACAAGCAGCGACTTTGGACGTCTTGGAGAACCGCCATCTCACCCGTTACTGCTGGACTGGTTGACGCGACAGTTCGTCGAAAATGGCTGGCGGTTCAAACCCCTGCATCGAGCGATCATGCTATCGGCAACCTACCAACAGTCCTCGCAACATCCAAATTCATCGCAGGCCGCACAGATCGACCCAGACAATCGCTTCCGCTGGCGGTGGACGCCACGCCGATTGACTGCCGAACAATATCGTGACTCATTACTGGCAGTCACCGGTGAGCTTGAGCACAAACTGGGCGGTCCAAGTGTTGCCTCAAATCAACCTCGACGTTCGGTCTATGTCAAGGTCGTACGCAACCTGCGAGAACCGCTGCTCGCCGCGTTCGATGCGCCCGATGGCTTCACCAGCGTCCCGCAACGAGATGTAACAACGACTCCTCTTCAAGCACTGCTCACGTTGAACGGGCAGTACTTGCTGGACAGATCGCGCACAATTGCTGAGACAGTTCAAGCCGAGACGAGCGGTGGCGACCTGCGTTCTCAAATTGATCGCCTGTTCCAACGAATTTTGCAGCGATCCGCTACACCAAACGAATTTCGTCGCTCGCTAGAGTTTGTCGAGACACACCGCTCTTGGATCGATCAAGCGGAGCAGATGGGCGGTTTAAAGTTCTTTGAATTCCCACGGCGTGTCGACCAGTCTGCAAATCAAGCCCCACCCATAGAGGTCGTTCAGTTTAGTGACGCGGATCCCTCTACGCAGCTATACGCCCCCACCAAACTCCGTGTCGGCAACGACTTCAAAGTCGACATGACATTTGTTCTTTCAGAACTCTATCCCGATGCAAAAGTGAGGACTCTGGTTTCTCAATGGAACAACAATCACCAACACTCGGGTTGGTCCATTGGAATTACAAGTCGCAAGTCCGCGCACGAACCGCGTAACCTCATCGTGCAATTGGTCGGTGGAGACGACCAGTCAAAGATCGTCTACGAGGTGATTACGTCCGACCTTCGTCCAAAATTGAACACCCCGTACCGGACAACGGTGCGGATCCGACAGCGGAAAGACAGTCCGGTGATCATTGAGTTTATGCTGCAGGAGTCCGACGGTGAAGTCGAGAGCAAGACCGTCCTTGCCAAACGAGTGCAGACGGTTGTGCCTGGCGATGGCCTGCCAGTCGTCGTCGGTGGCCGCCACAAACAGACCGACCACCGTTGGGCGGGCTTGCTTGCCCGAGTCGAACTGTCCTCCGCGGCGGGCGGCGAGAGAACGGCCGCAGGCACGTTGCGATCCATTGCAGGTTGGACTCTGACTTCAGCTGCTTTGGGTCGTCGAGAGGGGCGATTTCCTCTTGAGTACAAGGCCCGTCAGCCGGAGGATTCTGCCAAGAAAGCTCTTGTTGACCTTGCTCATGTCCTACTGAATACAAGCGAGTTCCTTTACTTGGACTAAGATCTACTTGAACCGCCTCAGCGGTCGCATCTGAAGCGTACGTTTACTGAAGTGCCCATTCACGGACTATATATTTGCGAGCGTTCCGAATGAACCGTTTAGGCATACCACCCTGTGGGCGATTGAACTTCGCCTCGACGCGTCGCGACTTCCTCTGCCAACTGGGATCCGGCTTCGGCTCCGTGGCGCTCGCTTCGCTGCTTGCTAAAGATTCAGCATTGGCAGTTGACAATCCACTCCAGCCCGGACACACCCATCATCCACCTCGAGCAAAGAGTGTAATTTTCGTATTCCTGGAAGGTGGACCGAGCCACATCGACCTGTTCGATCCCAAACCAAAACTGAACGAACTGGCGGGAAAGCCATTACCGGACAGTTTTGACGCCGTGATCACTCCGATGGGCGAGTACGATGCGCCGTTGTTGGCTTCGCGTCGAAAATGGAAGAGACACGGTCAGAGTGGCACTTGGGTTAGCGACTGGCTGCCACACATCGCGACCTGTGTCGACGATATTGCGGTCATCCGTTCGTGTTGGGGAAACGGCCTAAACCACTCCAACGGTGTCTGCCAGATGAATACTGGCTCGATTGTAGGTGGACGACCGTCGCTCGGATCCTGGGTTACGTACGGGCTCGGCAGCGAAAACGATAGCCTTCCCGGATTCGTTGTCATGGAAGACACGCCAGGCAAAGTCGTCAATGGACCGAGAAACTGGAGCGGTGGCTTCATGCCGGCCACCTATCAAGGAGTCTCGGTTTACAGTGGTGACGAACCGATCAAGAACCTACAGATGCCCAGTTCGCTAACCGATCGAAGACAACGCAGCAAACTCGACCTGCTAAACCAATTCAATCGGTCATTTGCCGAACACCGTAGTCAGTCGGAATTGGATGCGCGAATCGAGAGCATGGAATTGGCTTTTCGCATGCAAGCCGAAGCGCCAACGGCCGTAAGCCTTGCGGACGAAACGGAAAGGACGCAAGCTCTCTATGGAATGGACGACGAAAAAACGGCCGTTTTTGGTCGCAATTGCCTGTTGGCGCGACGACTTGTAGAACGAGGAGTCCGTTTCGTTCAACTGTACCATGGCGCGGGAAGTCGATGGGACGCCCACAAAGGGATCGAAGGCAACCACAGCGGCCTCTGCCGTTCATCCGACAAACCGGTCGCCGGTCTGCTCAAGGACCTGAAACAGCGGGGTCTACTCGACGACACACTTGTCATATGGGGCGGTGAGTTTGGCCGAACACCGATGAGTGAGAAGGGTGATGGCCGCGACCATAATCCGTATGGATTTACAATGTGGATGGCCGGTGGCGGAGTGCGCGGTGGTGCAACGCATGGTTCAACCGACGAAATCGGACTGCATGCCGTCGAAGACCGCCTCCACATCCACGATCTTCACGCCACCATCCTCTGGTTGATGGGTGTCGATCCCATGAAACTCGTTTATCTTCACAAGGGGAGACCGGAACGGGCCAACCTGAACGAAGGACTCCCCTTCAAGAAGCTCGTTTGAAAGCGACTCAAACTTCGTAACCCGACGCGTAAGCAAGGGAAAACAGAAAGCGAAAAGTGAACAAGAGAATTCTCCCCGCACGAACGTTGGCAATCCTGGCTCTGGTTACCAACTGTAGCGTGATGATCTACAGCGGCACATCTGCCGCTGCGCCGCCGCGACGCCCGAACATCCTTTGGTTGTCCTGCGAAGACATCAGCTCTCATCTCGGCTGCTACGGCTACGAACGGGCGACGACACCCAACCTCGATCGCTTCGCCCAACAGGGCGTCCTGTTCCAAAACGCGTTTGCAACCGCAGGTGTTTGTGCGCCTTGTCGTTCGGCAATCATCACGGGCATGTATCAGTCCTCACTCGGCACACAGCATATGCGGTGCAGCGCCAGCCTGCCGTCGCACATCAAGCCGTTTCCGACATATCTGCGCAGCAGCGGATACTATTGCACAAACAATTCCAAACAGGACTACCAGTTCAAGGCGCCTCGGGGGACTTGGGATGAATCGAGCGGGAAGGCGCATTGGAAGAATCGAACCAGTGACAACCAACCTTTCTTCGCCGTGTTCAACTACACCGGCTGCCACGAGTCGGGCATCGCCAGCTCGGCAAAGTACGAGAAAGTCGTTGAGGGCTTGGAAAGACACAACCGAGATGACGTTGCTGCATCTCTGCCTCCTTACTATCCGGACACCGAGGGTGTTCGTGATGATTGGGGACGATATTACGATGTGATTACCGCCATGGATCGCTGGGTAGGCGAACACCTGCAGGCGCTCGAAGACGCGGGCCTCTCGGACGATACGATTGTCGTATTCTGGTCGGACCATGGAGTTGGTCTGCCGCGAGCTAAACGGTGGCTTTACGATTCAGGGATGCAAGTACCGTTGATTGTGCGAGTCCCGTCGCGGTGGCAAGACGTCGCACCAGGCAAGCCTGGCACAACGACGACGAAACTCGTTAGTCTGATCGACCTTGGACCAACCGCGTTGGCATTGGCCGGCGTGGCAGTCCCCGAGCACATGCATGGACGCCCATTCTTTGGATCGTCAGACATCGAACCTCGCGACTACGTCTATGGGGCTCGAGACCGCATGGACGAGCGGTACGACATAATTCGAGCTGTTCGCGATACTCGCTTCAAGTACATTCGCAACTATGAGCCGTATAAGACGTTCTACCAATTCATGAACACGCCGGAAAAAGGTCGCACGATGGCCGAGATCCGTCGCGTGCAAAAAGACGGATCGGCCAGTGAGGGTGTTGCCAAGTTCCTCACCTCCGGCAAGTCGACCGAGGAGTTGTACGACGCACAGTCAGATCCGCACGAGATGAATAATCTCGCGAATGATCCAAAGTACCGGCAAGTTGTGAAGAAAATGCGTCAAGTGCATCTGGACTGGGTCCTGCGAACACGGGACCTAGGACTGATTCCCGAAGCGCAGATTCACACCGAGGCGACGGAACGAGGCTTGACTCCTCACGACCTGCTGGCTGGCGACGATGGAGCCGCACGAACGGGACGAATCCGCATGGCCGCCTCTCGTTCCCTAGCGGGAGAGGATGAAGCCGCATCGATCATTCAATTGCTCGATGATTCCGACCCGGTCGTGCGTTATTGGGGCGCTATCGGTTGTGGCAATTTACCGAACGCCACCAAAACTGCGATTCCCAAGCTACGGGCGTTGCTAAAAGACGACTCCGAAAATGTCCGCATTGCCGCCGCCAGAGCACTCTGCCATCTGGGGAAATCCGCAGAGGCTCTTCCTACCTTGGTCGGTGTGTTGGATAACGGTTCACAGTGGGCCCGTGTGCACGCGGCCAATGTCGCCGACGAAATCGACGAACTCGCACGACCAATCGTGCCCGACCTGCAACGCAATCTCGCCTATCGAAAGGAGTTCGTCGCCGATGGTAAATACACGGTGCGCGTGCTCAACCGAGCGTTGAACGAATTATTGGGCACCGATCGGCAGGTGAAGTAGGCAGTCTGCCCGACCCCATCGCAACTCGAAACACGAGCGAGAGCTCGTGATTTGGAGAACGTGATATAATGAAACTATCCGGTGACAAGAATGTCGCCGCTGCGTGATCGCGGGCGGGCCGTAGTCATTGGCGAACAGACGTTTGGTAAGGGGACGGTACAGTCGTTGTTCTCGCTTCGCAGTGGCAGCCCCATCAAACTTACCACGGCTCGCTTCTATTTTCCGAGTGGAATCAGCATTCAGAAATCGATGAACGCGAAGGACGGCGAGCAGTGGGGTGTCACACCGTCCGACGGTTACGCCATCGAGCAATCTCAAGAGGACGTGGAAAGCCATTCGGCGTATCGTGCGAGTCGCGACGCTCTTGGCCGTGACAAGAATGCAGATTTGGGGTTTCGCCGATAGCGCGCTAATTTTGGCGACGGATGCAACGGTGGCATATCCTATTGCCGCTATTCTCGATGACACACTCTCGCTGAACGTTGAAGCGTGGGCGGTCGCGAATCGTTTGGAGCTTGTTGAAGGCCGATTTACGGACGCCGCCGAGACG
>LWDU01032824.1_pt1 | contig 11812 bp, 13 predicted proteins | sample 727161 | NCBI WGS metagenome assembly LWDU01 (sample SAMN04566230, study PRJNA314399) | hydrothermal vent metagenome | isolation source: deep sea hydrothermal plume seawater | place: Mexico: Gulf of California, Guaymas Basin | collected 2004-07-11 | reverse complement strand
ATTCATTACAATAGAATTTTTAATGGTACAATTTTTCAGGTGAGAGTTTTTTCCAATACTTACATTAGGTCCAATTATTGAAGAAGAACTTATCACAGAATTTTCATCAATTATCACTGGACCGTTTATTTGAGAATTTGGATCAATGGTACAATTTTCTCCAATAAAAATTCCATCATTGTTATTTTTTTGGGTCATACTTTCAAGAATCAATTGGTTAGCATGAAGTATATCCTTAGGAGTTCCTGTATCTTTCCACCAACCTGTAACATAATCAAAATCAATTTGTAAATCACTATCCATTAATAATTGTAAAGCTTCAGTTATCTCTAATTCTCCTCGCCAAGAGGGTTTAAGTTGTTTAATAATTTCAAAGATTTTTGGCGTAAGAAAATAAACTCCAATAACAGCAAGATTGCTTGGAGGATCTTTTGGTTTTTCAATTATTTTCAAAATTTTATTTTCTTCAATTTTTACAACTCCAAACTGAGAGGGATTTTCAACTTCAGCTAACAGTATTTGTGCATCATTTGACGATGATTCAAATTTTTGTACATATGATGATAAACCAGTTCGTAAAATGTTGTCACCAAGATAAACTACAAACTTGTCATTTCCAATAAAATCACAGCATAAACTTATTGCGTGAGCAATTCCTTTTGGATTATCTTGATAGACATAAGTTAAATTTACACCAAATTTTTCTCCATTTCCATAAAACTCTTTGACTTTTTCTGGATATACATCTCCAATGATGATTGCTATTTCTTTTATTCCTGCGTCACGAAGATCTTCTAGAACATATTGAGACATGGGTTTATTTGCAATTTTAAGAAGTTGTTTTGGACCAGTATGTGTAAGTGGTCTTAATCTAGTTCCATGTCCACCATGTAAAATAATTCCTTTCATTTTTGTAACAAAAATTGATAAAATTTCTCAGTTATAAAGAAAAAGAATCTATCAATTGTGAAGCATAATCATCTAAACTTTTTTCAATTGAGAAGGGTTTAGTATTTAAAATTGAGTTAATTCTTGATATATCTAAAGAAGAATCAAGAGGCCTTTTAGCTTTCCATGGCATAACATCAATTTTTACAGGATTAAGTAAAGATAAATCTAAATTTAATTTCTCCACAATGATTTTGGCAAATTCAAATCTAGAAATTCGGGTTGAACCTGATACATGAAATAATCCCTCTAGATTACGTGTAATTATTTCAAGAATCATTTCGCTTAGATTAGGTACGTATGTAGGAGAAGTGAATTGATCTTCAAGGATATTTACTTTTTTGTTTTTTTGAAGATTTTCAATAAGCCAAACAGGGAAAGTTTTCTTAAAAGAATTTGTACCAAACGGAGTACTCGTACGTATTATTGACCATTTTGAAGTACAAGTCTCGATAGCTTTTTCTCCATCCATTTTGGTTTTACCATAATGATTTAATGGATTTGGGAAATCAGTTTCATTATACAATCCTTTCTTTCCATCAAAAATATAATCAGTTGATAAATAAATTAGAAAACTATCAAGTGAATTTGCCTCATTAGCAATTACTTCGGTAGCTTTAGTATTAATGGAATTTGCCAATTCAGGTTCCATCTCACATTTTTCAACATCAGTAAGTGCAGCCAAATGAATTATTACGTCAGGTTGAATTTTTTTAAAAGTTGTGGAAATATCATTTAAATTTAATAGATCAAGTTTAGTTGGAATTCCACATAGTGGTTTTATATTATTGTAACAAGAATAAACTGTTTGTCCCGATTGCTCAAGATCAAGAACTATTTGATTTCCTATCAAGCCGGCTGAACCAGTCACAAGATATTTCATTTTGGCCAATTAAGTGTCCAAGGTTGGGGATGAAGAACATTATCATCTATTAGTGGCATCCACCATTGTTTATTTTCTAGATACCATGTTACAGTTTCTTTTAAAGCTTCATCAAAATTATATTTTGGTTTCCAATTAAGTTCTCTCTCAAGTTTTGATGAATCTATTGAATATCGCTTATCATGTCCAGGTCTATCAGAAACAAATTCTATCATTTCATGAGGCTCACCCATTATATCTAAAATTTGTTCGACAATAGTTTTGTTTGAAATTTCTTCATAAGAAGTGATATTGTATACTTCACCAGATTTACCTTTTTGAATTAAATGCTGAATAGCATCAACATGATCATTCACGTATATCCAGCTACGAATTTGTTGACCATCACCATAAATTGGCACTTTAAGATTTTTTACTGTACGAATAATTGTTTTAGGAATTAATTTTTCTGGAAATTGCATAGGGCCAAAATTATTTGAACATCTAGTAGTAATACAATTAATTCCATATGTCCTATAATATGATGCTACCAGATGATCAGCAGAAGCTTTTGTGGCAGCATATGGATTACTAGGATTAATTTGAGACATCTCATCGAAAGAAAGTTGATCTGCTGCATCTCCATATACTTCATCAGTTGAAACATGAATAAAGAATTTGTCATGTTTTCTTACTGCTTCCAATAAAGAAAAAGTTCCTAGAATATTTGTTTCAACAAAAGGTTTTGGATCAGCAATACTTCGATCAACATGAGATTCTGCTGCAAAATTAATAATTACATCATAATCTTTGATCAAATTTGTAATTACAGATTCATTTCTAATATCATCTTTGATAAATTGATAATGTGAGTTATTTTGTAAATCCTTTAAATTTTCTTGGTTGGAACCAATTGTAAGATTATCAACATTTGAGATATATGATTTAGGGTTATTGGAGATATAGTTTCGGATAAATGTACTACCGATAAAACCAGAACCGCCACAAACTAGAATTTTCATGTTAAGAAATTTGATGTTTATTATTTAACTTTAATTAATATAAAATGCTAGAATTCAAAAATATCCTCTTGATTCTTTAACAAAGGAAGGTTTTGGTCCTTTTTTGACAAAAAAGGATTTGTGATTGGCCAAGAAATATTCAGATCAGGATCATTCCAGATTATACCACTTTCATGTTCAGGAGAATATTCTTGATTAATTTTATACAACACAGATGCACTTTGGCTCAATACACAAAAACCATGAGCAAATCCTGATGGGATAAAAAGAGATTTGTGATTTTCTTTAGAAAGAATTTCACCAACCCATTGTCCAAAAGTGGAAGAGGTTTTTCGTAAATCTACGGCAACATCAAATATTTCACCAGAAATAACTGAAACAAGTTTTGCTTGAGATTTTGGTGGTTTTTGAAAGTGTAATCCTCGTAATACATTCTTCTTTGAAAAAGAAAAATTTTCTTGAATAATCTTTTCATCTATATTATTTTGTGTAAAAATTGAATCATGAAAATTTTCAAAGAAATAACCTCGATCATCATTAAAAATTTTAGGTGTAATAGATACTACATTTGGTATAGCCAACTTATTGAAAATAAATGACATTATTTTACTTTAATAATTCAATTAAATAAGTTTAAGAAATTAAAAAAATTCACATATTTTGATTCATTTTTATTTAATAGTTAAAGGAATGAATAATAATTGAATAAAACTCCATTAGTCAGCATTATAATTTTAAATTATAATGCAGGAAAATTATTACTTAATTGTATAGAGTCACTTTCTAAGCTAACGTATTCTAATGTAGAATTAATTGTAGTAGATAATGTGTCAACGGATGACAGTCAAAATGAATGTAAGAAAAAATTTCCTCAAATAAAATTAATTCAAAATGAAAAAAATACAGGGTATTGTGGAGGAAATAATTTGGGAATTAAAAATGCAAGTGGCAAATTTGTAATAATATTAAATCCAGATACAACAGTTGAACCTAATTTAATAGATACATTACTGAATGCGTACAATATTCACGGGGAAGGTTTGTATCAACCAAAAATTTTATCTCTAGAAGATAAAACAATTCTTCAAAGTACAGGAAATATGATCCACATATTTGGATTTGGATTTGCAAGAGATAAAGGAAATAAAGATAGCAACAAGATTGAAGACGTCACAAAAATAGGTTATGCAGCAGGAACATGTTTATTTTCATCAAAAGAAACATTTTTGAAATTGAAATCATTTGATGAATTTCTATTTTTGTATCATGATGATTTAGATATTGGATGGAGAGCAGCACAAAAAGGAATTAATTCGTATATTGTACCTCAAACTACAATTTATCATGCTGAAAGTTATTCTTTAAAATGGAGTAAGGAAAAATTTTTCTGGTTAGAGAGAAATAGAAAATATTGTTTAATGACGCATTACTCTCAAGATACATTAAAAATTATCAAGAAAGAATTATGGATAACGGAATTATTAGTTTGGGCAGTATATTTTTCAAAAGGTTATCTAAGTGCAAAAATCAAAGCTGAGTTAGATTTAAGGAAAAATAAAGAATTCATAATTAAAAAACAAAAAGAAATTGAAGATGAGAGAGAAACCGGTGATATAGAATTAATTAAAACATTTCCAGATAGAATAGAAATTCCTAAGTTTGTTTCAAATAATTTTCAAAGCAAGTGGTTCCTTAATACAATAGAAAATCTTAGTAAAAAAGCTAAAGAAAAATTATTCAATAAATAATAGAAACAAATCGACATAAGCATTATAATATATTATATATCATAAACCAGATTATATGGATGAAAACAAAGTAAAAAATTACTTTGAAGATATAGCTCAAGAATTTGATAACATATATGATAATGAAGGTACTTTAATTACAAAAATTACTAACAAACTTTTCAGAAAGAGTCTATACGAAAGAATACCAATTTCGCTTGAAGAGTGTGGAGACATAAAAGATAAAACAATAATCGATATAGGATGTGGTTCAGGTAGACTTTGTTATCTTTTAGCTAAAGAAAACGCTAGTAAAGTTGTAGGGGTAGATTATTCACAACAAATGATTGATATTGCAAAAGAATTTGTAAAAAAAAAAGATCTAGAAGAAAAAATTCAATTTGAATGTGTTGACTTTTTTGTAAAATATGAGACTAAAGAAAAATTTGACATATCAATTGCATTAGGGGTTTTTGATTATCTTCAAAATCCAGAAAAATTTCTAGATAAAATAAAAAGGGTAACAAAAGAAAAAATCATTGTTTCATATCCAGCAAAATATGCATTTCAAGCACCAATTAGAAGAGTTTGGCTATATTCAAGAAAATGTCCAGTATTTTTTTACACAGAACCACAATTACAGAGGATCTATGAAAATGCAGGGCTTAAAGAAATAAAAATTATGAAAACTCCTTTAAATTCCTTAATTCCAACAGGTTATGTTGTTTCTGCCAGAGTATAATCAAAAAAATTTACTTGGGATAGATTTTGAAGAATGGTTTCATCCACAACTCATTCAAAAACACATTCCAAAAAAAAAATATGAATTAAAAATTGTTAAAGGTATTGATAAAATTCTTGATTGGTTAAGAAAAAAAGAAACATATGCAACTTTTTTTATGGTTGGAGAATTACTAGAAGAAAAACCTGAATTATTAGATAAAATTATTGAAAATGGACATGAGATTGCTTTTCATACAATGCATCACAATAGTCTAGATGATTATAATTTTAAAGAAAAATTTAAAGATGAATTAAAACGATTTGATGAATTAACATCAGGAAAATCTAAAGGATTTCGTGCACCTACATTTTCACTCAATCAAAATACTAGATGGGCAATTAACGATTTGAAAAATCAAAAATATGTGTATGATAGTAGTATTGTTCCTGCAAAAACAAAACTATATGGATTTTCTGAAGCTGAAATAGGACCATATGGCATATCAAGTGAGAATTTAATAAAAAATAATGAAGATATGTCTTTAGTAGAATTCCCCTTACTTGTAACAAAATTCTTGGGGAAAAAAATTCCTGCAGGAGGGGGATTTTTCTTAAGATTACTTCCACTCACTATAATAAAAAAAGGAATTGAAAAATATCAAAAACTTGGAATTCCATCAACGTTTTACATTCATTCATGGGAATTAACTCCAGAATTCATGCCATCTTTACCTTTACCAATAGTCGATAAATTTGTCACATATTATAATCTCAAAAATGCATTACCAAAAATGAGTCGATTGTTAGAAAAATATGAATTTACTTCATTTGAGAGATACTTGAATCCATAACATAACATAACATCAAACAATAAAATGAGTTAAAGTCATAATTTAACAATAAACTATTTTTAAAAGCCTAATATTCTAAGTAAATAGAGTCATGTCAAAAATTGCCATAGGATTACCTGCACTTAATGAAGAAAAAAATATTGCAAGTATAATTTTACAATTAAAAAAAAAATATGAAGCGGTTATTGTATGTGACGATGGTTCATCAGACTTAACATCAGAAATATCCGAAAAGATGGGAGCAATTGTGGTGAAACATAAAAAAAATCTTGGATATGGTGCTGCAATTAGAAGTTTGTTTTTGAAAGCACAAGAACTAGAATGTGATATTTTGGTAACTTTTGATGCAGATGGACAACACAGAGTTTCAGAAATAGAAGATGTAATTGCCCCTATTGTAAATAATGAATCAGATATTGTCATTGGTTCAAGATTTTTAGGAACAATAGAAGGGGAGATTCCAAGTTATAGAAAAATAGGAATTAAAGCCATTACAAACATTGTAAATGCAAACACAGGTAAAAAAATAACAGATTCTCAAAGTGGATTTAGGGCATATAACAAAAACGTTCTAGAAAGAATTATTCCTTCAGAATCAGGAATGGGAGTATCAACAGAAATTTTGATAAAAGCAAACAAATTGAAATTTAGAGTTAGTGAGATACCTATTACTATAAGTTATGAAGGTGATACTTCATCACAAAATACTTTGTCTCATGGAACGTCAGTTATTCTAAGCACTATGAAATTTATCTCAATTGAACATCCACTAAAATTCTATGGAATACCAGGTGCAATATTTTTAGCAATGGGTTTATTTTTTGTTGTTTGGACAATCCAAGAATTTACAGAAAGTGGAAGAATAATAACAAATCTTTCATTAATAGCAACAGGATCTACAATCTTTGGAATGATACTAACAATGACATCGATATTGTTGTATTCATTAGTAAGTGTAGTAAGAGAAAGAAGGTAGAAATTGTTAAGAACTATCATTAATTGAGGCTAATTAACTAATATGTCCTCAAACAAAATTGTACAGAATACAAAGATTGTAAATTTTCTACCATTGACTATCATATTTTTGATAGGATTAGGTTACAGAATGTATTATTTTCCATATGAATTACCTCTAGTGGTAGATAGTCTAAGTTATTTTTCTTATGCAACAGAATCAGTATTTTTGGGACACCTTCCTACAACATGGACTACTATCAACAATGGATGGCCAATGTTTTTATCATTTTGGTTTTCGATAATAAATTTAGAAAATACTTTAGAATATATGCAATTTCAAAGAATAATATCACTTAGTTTATCATCGTTAACAGTCATACCAGTTTATTTTTTGTGTAAAAGATTTTTTGATGCAAAATTAGCATTAATAGGCGCATCAATATTCGTTTTCGATCCTAGAATTGTTTTAAATTCATTGTTTGGGATAACAGAACCATTATTGAAGAAAAGCAACAATATTCTCATTTATTCTAGTAGCATTTAGTACAACAGTAAGATCAGAAGGAATTTTTCTTTTCTTAGCATTGACAATATTATTTTTTATAAAATATAGAATTTCAAGAGAAATTCTTAAAACGTATTTACCTGCAGTGTTGATTTTTATGTTAATTTTGATACCGGTAATGGATTATAGAATTGAAATTACTGGAACTGATGGTATATTCTTAAGAGCTGTACAAGGTACGTCTCAAACAATATCACTTACAAATAATGACGGCATAATGAAATTTGTTGATGGAATAGAATTGTTCGTCACTTATTTAGGATGGATAATGATTCCTAGTTTTATTGCATTTCTACCATTTGGAGTTATTCAATTTTTACGAAAAAGAGAGAAAAAAACGAATTTTATTATTGTATTTTTGATCGTTAGTTCAATTCCAATTTTTTATGCATATATTGTTCAGGCGCAAGATACAAGATATCTTTATGTGTTATATCCAATATTTTCTTTAATTTCATTATTTGCCATACAAAATTATATTTCTAAAACAAACAAAAAAAATATAGTAATAATTTTGATAATAGCTGGAATATTATGTACTTCAATAGTATTTTATGAATTCAAAAAGATTGATTATGAAAAAGAAAAAGAACTATATGAGATTGGAAAAATAGCATCCAAAATAGTTTCAGGGGTAAATACACATCCTACAGAATCAAGATACATATCAGCTGCACAAATTCCAAATGAGTGGCCATTTGCTTTTCATGATGATATGTATCAGGTTAAGAGAGTTTCTACAATAAATGCTGAGAGTTTACAAGACTATATTTTAAATTCAAAAAATGAATTATCCCATATTTTAATAGATAATGATCCTAATTTACCTGAATTTTTAAAAGATATCAATAAGAATGAAGAAGATTACCCATACTTAAAAAAAGTATTTGATTCAAAAGATGAGGGATTTAAACATCAAATGAAAATTTTTGAAATAGACTATAACAAATTTGATTCATTAAATCTCAAATAATACAATTTTAAGAATTTTCTTACATTACATCGTAGTTTATACTTACGAGTTATCTGTTAAACTTATCTAGTATAGGAAAAAAATGAAAAATAATAAAATGAATGAAGAAAAATTAAGAAAAGAGATAAAAAAATCTATTTTAGAGAGTACAAAAATAATAAAAAAATCAACTGATCATATTAAAGAAATTGAAAAATCAATTAAAATTATTACAGAATGTCTAAAGAATAATAATAAAATAATCATTTTTGGAAATGGAGGAAGTGCAGCAGATGCACAGCATATTGTGGCAGAATTCATAGGTAGATTCTTACTTGAAAGAAAAAGTTTACCAGCTATAGCTTTAACATCAAATTCTTCAATTCTTACAGCGTTAGGAAATGATTATTCTTATGACACAATTTTTAGTCGTCAATGTGAAGCATTAGTAGAAAAAGGGGACGTTGTAATTGGGATTTCAACTAGTGGAAATTCAAAAAATGTAAAAAATGGATTGATAATTTCAAAAAAAATGGGTGCTGTTACAGTAGGTCTTTTAGGATCTAGAGGAGGGACCATAGGAAAAATATGCGATATTTCAATTATCATAGATTCATCATCAACGCCTAGAATACAAGAAGCACATAGAACAATTTATCATATAATTTGTGAAGAAGTAGAAAAAGAGTTTAAAGGAACATGAAGAGAAATCTTGAAAACAAAAACTGTTTGCTTACAGGAGCAACTGGAGGATTAGGAATTCAAATAGCAAAAACATTATTGAATTACAAATGTAATATTTTTTTGACATCTAAAAGTTCTATAAAATTAAAAAAATTACAGAATGAATTAGAAACAAAAAATGATAACAATTGTAAAATAGAATTTCAATCTGGAGATTTAACAAAAATTTCAGACATTAAAAAAATCATCAATAAAATAAGAAAAGAGTTTAAATCAATTGATATAATAATAAACAATGCAGGAATATTTCAATCTAAACCTATTTCAAAATCTACATTAGAAGAATTTCAAAATATTTTTGAAGTAAATGTTAAAGCACCTTTCATATTTTCTAAAGAATTTTCAAGAGATATGAAAAAAAAGAAATGGGGAAGAATAATCAATATTGGATCATCATCATCTTATAATGGATTTTCTGAAGGAACAATGTATTGTGCATCTAAACACGCATTATTAGGATTAAGCAGAAGTCTTTATGCTGAATTGAAAAAAGATAAGATAAGAACAATGTGCATATCACCAGGTTCAATTAAAACAAATATGGGAAAACAGGACAAGAAACAAAACTACAAAACTTTTTTGGATCCCAAAGAAGTTGCGGAACATATTGTGTATTCAATGAATTTTGATAAAGAATTAGTCTCAGAAGAATTGAAATTGAATCGTTTTACTATTTGATTTTAATATATAATTGGAATTTTTTTTGCAGATAAAATTAGTTCAGCAACTTCACGAAATACACCGTTTCCACTATTTGTTTTACAGACATACTTGGAAGATTTTTTCGCCATTATAGTTCCATCTTTAGGCACAACTGAAAGACCAACTAATTTTAAGAGATTTACATCATTTACATCATCTCCAATGTAAGCAATTTCAGATGATGAAACATCATATTGTTTACAAATTTTTGGTAAAATCTTCTCTTTGCAAATTATACCATCATATAATTTTGCATTCATTTTCTTTGCCCATTTTTTGACCATTTTTGTACTCTCTTTAGTTACAATGATTGTAGGAATGTTATTTTTTCTCAATAGTGAGATACCCATCCCATCTCTAACATGAAATTTTTTCATCACATCACCCTCAGATGAATAATACAAACCGCCATCAGTCAAAACTCCATCAACATCAGTGAGAACAATTTTGATTTGTTTAGCAATGGAAATTGAGGACAATACTGTATCTAAGATGCACCATTTATTATAATTACATCTTACGAATACATTAGATATGTCATTAAAAATTGGGGTTATGCAAGGAAGATTGTCAAAGCCCATTCATAACATGATACAAGCATTTCCTGAAGACACATGGGAAAAGGAATTTGAGATCGCCAAAGAAATAGGATTAAACTGTATAGAATGGATTTTTGACACTTATGGAAAAAATCCAATAATGAATAAAATTGATCAAATTAATGATCTACGTTTAAAGTTCAATATAGAAATTAATTCAGTATGTGCAGACTACTTTATGGAAAATAAGCTTTTTGATGAATCAGAAACTAACATTGAGGAAAATTTAGAGATATTATTGGAATTAGCAAAAAATTGTAAAAAAATAGGAGTTAAGATAATTGAAATTCCATTAGTAGACAGTTCATCATTAAAATCGGATACTGATAAAAAACAACTAGTAGATAATTTAGAGAAAATCATTCAAGAGATAGAAAATTTAGGAATAACTATTACATTAGAAACTGATTTGCCACCAGATGAATTCTTAAATTTACTTAACATGTTCAGAGATAAATCAATAGGTGCAAATTACGATACAGGAAACAGTGCTTCACTTGGATATGATGTTAATAAAGAAATAGAAGTGTTAGGAGGAAAAATTATGAATATTCATTTGAAAGATAGAACATTAAGTGGAGGAACTGTTCCATTTGGTTTGGGAAACACCAACTTTGCTGATTTTTTTACTATGCTGAAAAAGATAAACTATTCTGGAGATTTGATTATTCAAGGTGCCCGTGAACAAGAAATGTCTCCTGAACAAGATTGTATTAAATATCTAAGGTTTACAAAACAATATCTTGATAAGTATTGTGAAAAAGAAAGAGAATAGAGGAATAAAATGAAAATTATTGTTACTGGTTCAGAAGGATTGTTAGGTAAAGAAATATCTCAATATTTAGAAAAAAAGAATGAAGTTATTAAAGTAGACTTACAATTAGGACATGAATTAACTAATGAAGAATTTGTTAAAGAATTTTTTAAAGAAAATAAGGCAGATTCCCTTGTAAACTGTTTTGCCTTTAACGATCATGTAAAGAAAGGTGAAAAAAGAGGAACAATATTTAATTTGACATTAGAATCATTTAATGAATTTCTAGAAGTAAATCTAACAGCATTATTTTCTGTTTGCCGTCAATATGCACAAAATAATGAAATGGGTTCAATAGTAAATTTTTCAGCTACAACAGGAATTGTTTCAGCCAGGCCAGACATTT
>LWDU01043223.1_pt1 | contig 11814 bp, 7 predicted proteins | sample 727161 | NCBI WGS metagenome assembly LWDU01 (sample SAMN04566230, study PRJNA314399) | hydrothermal vent metagenome | isolation source: deep sea hydrothermal plume seawater | place: Mexico: Gulf of California, Guaymas Basin | collected 2004-07-11 | reverse complement strand
CCGTGGGCTCCCATCATGACGGGAACACCAAAGAATATCCCACTCCAACCGTATTCTCCTTCCAAGTAAGCAGTACAAGGAAGAATGCGACGTTTGTCCTGCAAAATCGCTTCAATCATTTTCACGACCGAAGCACCTGGCGCATAGAAGGCGCTACCGGTTTTTAGTAACGATACGATTTCCGCCCCGCCTTTTCGAGTGCGCTCCACCACCCGGTCAATTTGTTCCTGAGTCATCAGTTCGGTGATCGAGATCCCCGAGACCGAAGTGTAACGGGGTAGCGGAACCATGGAATCACCATGCCCTCCGAGAACCATCGCATCTACATCTACCAGTGAGCAACCCAACTCCAGCGAAACAAAAGTCCGCAAACGGGCCGAGTCGAGCACGCCAGCCATGCCGATGACCTTGTTCTTCGGCAGGTTGCCGGTTCTTTTGGCCATGTACACCATCGCGTCTAGCGGATTCGACACTACGATTATGATCGGATCATGGGAATATTCCATGACCTGTTGTGTCACCGATTGCACGATTTTCGCATTGGTAGAAAGAAGATCTTCACGGCTCATGCCCGGCTTACGAGGCAAGCCAGCCGTGATCACCACAATATCCGAATTTGCAGTATCCTTATAGTCGTTGGTTCCTGTCAGCAGGCTATCAAAAACCTGAAGACAACTCGACTCCTGCAAATCTAGCGCTTTGCCTTGTGGTACTCCTTCGATAATATCGATAATCACCACATCGCCGAGGTTTTTATAAGCAGTCAACTGAGCAACGGTAGAGCCAACCTGACCCGCGCCAACTACTGTAATTTTTTTCCTTGCGCTTGACATAGCAATTCCTCTACATGAAAGCAAACCTGTGACCAGATTTGCTCTGTTAATAGCCAATTAGATTGAACACGTTCCGAAAATCAAACTCACTAATTCAAGCTGTCCAGTATTTTGTTGAAAGTCGCGCTCGGACGTGTTGCCGCCTTCACCTTATCAGCATCCGGAAGATAATACCCGCCGATATCTTTAGGCTGCCCACTAGAAGCATTTATCTCTTTAAAAATAGTATCCAAGTTTTCTTCAAGTTTTTTGGCAACGGGAGCAAAGCGTGCTTTAAGATCCGCATCGTCGCTTTGATTCGCCAACTCTTGCATCCAGTAAAGCGTTTCGTAAATATGGGTTCCGGCATTATCAAGATCACCCACAGAGCGACCGGGCGACTGTTTGTTGTCCATCAACTTGCCGGTAGCACGTTCCAGAGTATCCGCCAGGATGGCAGCTTTTTTATTGTCCTTCGTTCGGCCCAAATGCGCCAAGGATTCAGATAGAGCCAAAAATTCGCCCAACGACTCCCATCTCAAATGCCCCTCTTTGATAAATTGTTCCACATGTTTAGGAGCAGATCCTCCAGCCCCGGTCTCAAAAAGTCCTCCACCATTAATCAGTGGTACGATTGAAAGCATTTTTGCGCTGGTGCCAAGCTCCAGAATCGGGAATAGATCGGTCAGATAGTCCCGCAGAACGTTTCCCGTTGCGGAAATGGTATCCTTGCCTTCTTTGGCACGTTTGAGAGAATGGTTCATCGCCTCCACCGGTGCCATGGTCTGAATATCCAAACCGTTGGTATCGTGATCTTTCAAATAGAGAGTTACTTTTTCTATAATCTGGGAATCGTGTGCCCTGTTCTTGTCCAACCAGAAAACAACAGGGGTTTCAGATAATTGGGCTCGATTGACAGCCAACTTAACCCAGTCCTTAACTGCTATATCTTTTACTGTACAAGCGCGGAAGATATCGCCCTCTTCAACGTCAAATTCATGGATAACCTGTCCGGCACCATCAAGCAATCGGATACTGCCTTTTCCAGAAACTTCAAACGTTTTGTCGTGCGACCCATACTCCTCCGCCTTTTTAGCCATAAGGCCAACATTGGGAACTGTGCCCATGGTAGTCGGATCAAAAGCGCCGTTCTCTCTACAAAAATCAATGGTTGCCTGATAAATACCCGCGTAACTGCTATCCGGTATCATAGCCAAGGTGTCATATTCTTTCCCATCCGGGCCCCACATTTTTCCAGACGTACGGATCGTGGCGGCCATGGAGGCATCGACAATGATATCACTCGGAACATGAAAGTTCGTGATGCCTTTGTCGGAATTTACCATCGCCAGGTCCGGTCCACTCTTGATGCAATTTTGAATATCTGCTTCGATTTCTTTTTGCTGGTCATCAGGCAAGCTCGTTAGCTTTGAATAAACATCGCCAAGACCATTGTTGGCGTTCACACCCAGTTCCTTAAAAACATCCGCGTGCTTCTCAAACACTTCAGCAAAAACAACCGTAACGCCATGACCAAAAATGATAGGATCAGAAACTTTCATCATAGTGGCCTTCATGTGCAGCGATAGCAAAACATCGGCATTTTTTGCTTCTGCTACCTGCTCTTTAATGAATTGACGCAAAGCCGTTCGACTCATTTTAGTCGCATCAACAACATCGCCCGTCTCAAAAGCAACTTTCTCTTTCAAAACATTGACACCTCCACCTTCGGCAATAAATTCGATCTGACCGTTTCCAGCCATTGCATCGGTAACAGTCGCAGATTTTTCATTAGCGCGAAAATCTCCACCTTTCATGGTTGCGACATTTGTTTTAGAATCTTTTGCCCATGCACCCATTTTATGAGGATTGCTCTTTGCATAATTTTTGACCGACACAGCAGCCCTGCGATCAGAGTTCCCTTGCCTCAACACAGGATTGACCGCGCTACCCTTGACCTTGTCATACTTGGCTTTAATTGCTTTTTCTTCATCATTTTTCGGATCTTCGGGAAAATCGGGAAGATCATACCCCTGAGATTGCAATTCTTGGATAGCAGCCTTTATTTGGGGATTGGAAGCGCTGATATTAGGTAGCTTGATGACATTGGCATCGGGATCAAGTACTATTTCGCCTAGCAACGCCAAATCATCGGGTTGCTGTTGTTCCGGCTTGAGCCGTTCAGGGAATTGAGAAATTATCCTGCCCGCTAATGAAATATCCTTCGTGCCCAGATTCACTCCTGCAACCCGAGTAATAGCTTGTATAATTGGTAGAAAAGATCCACTCGCTAGTTGAGGTGCTTCATCTACTTTCGTATAAATAATATCTGGCTGTTCTGACATCGTTCTTACCCCATTTTAAAAATTACTGAAGAAGGAATAAATTTATAATTACAAAATCATTTGATAGTAAGCTCGTATATGGTGTTCTTCTTATTTCTTTAGATACCAAAATTCCTCAAAACTTTTTTATCTTCTAATGCAAAGACTGCTCTCTGCCTGTTAAGTTTTTATTCCTGTAGTTCCAAGCTGAAAATAGTTAAATTAATGAATTGCAAAAAACATCAGCTCTCGATACAGGAAGCGCAACGTTCTAATGTCTATTAGAAGAACGGTTAAGCTAAATTATTAGCCCCTTCTTGTCAAGCAATTTTGGTCGGATGATGACCCATAAAAACATTGAAAAAATGGGCATAGAGATGCACTTCAGAAACTGTTGGAAATGTACTCATATATAAAGGGAGAATGAACAAAGCCTAAAATATGAGATAATTATTTTATTCTTCTTTTTAATGAACCCTTTTTCCTTTTAGCTTTTCTCTATGGGTGTTTATGAACACGTCTACCGGCTGACAATTGATTTCAGCCAAGTACAGGATATTCCGTCTGATCCGCGGCTAAGATTGCCCTATTTTCAGATCTTTAAGAAATTGCTACGGGATGAAAAAGAAAAGATCAAGAACTGGCATCGGTCTGGAGCGGGTGGACGCGAAATCGTTCAGGCTCATACCAGCCTTGTCGATGAGGTCATCCAACATGTCCTTCTTTCTATGACAAAACTCGCAGCTTATGAGGGGACCTCATGCCTGGAAGGTTGCTCTCTCATTGCGGTCGGGGGCTACGGACGTGGAGAGCTCAACCCTCTTTCAGACATTGACCTATTATTTCTTCTTTCTGATAATGCTACGCCTTTAACCAAAACTTTTATCCAAGACGCTATCTCTGTTATTTGGGGATTCGACATGGAAATCAGCCACAGCTCTCGCACCATAAAAGACTGTGTAGAGCTTGCCCAGGAGGATCTGACAATTAAAACCTCCATGATCGAGACCCGGTTTCTCATTGGTAGCCGAAGTATTTATGAAAAGTTCTGCAACTCCATCCAAAAAAATGTTTTGCAAAAACATGTGAAAAAGTTTTTAAATTCCAAATTAAAAGAAAAATTTACCCGGTATCGCCAAGATGAGGGTGTGGTATGCCACCCGGAACCGGATATTAAAAATGGGCCGGGGGGCTTGAGAGACTACCATAACGCCCTTTGGGCCACCGCAGTACGCTATGGATGCCACTCTCTTCGCGAAATCAATGAAACCCATGTTCTGTCTAAGCCAGAAATTGAGTCGCTCTACCATTCGGTTGACTTCTCACTTCGCGTCCGTAATGAACTGCATTACCTGACTGAAAAGAAAACCGATGTCCTGATGTTCGAAATACAGAAAGAACTGGCGGCTAATCTAGGGTACCGGTTACCCGCTGAAGGTCAACCGGTAGAAGAATTTATGCGCGATTATTATCTGCATGCCACAAATATCCATAATTTTTCCCACAACCTGTTCGAGCATTGCCGGCAACCCAAAAGGTCATTCAAAAAAGTAATTTCATTATTGACCAAAAAGTCTCTGGGTCATAGTTTTCATATTTCAGACTCAGCCTTGATTTATGATGGTGATGCAAAAGAAGATTTTAAAAAAGATAAATCTCTTTTAATGACAGCACTCAAATTTTGCAGCAAATTTCAGGTCAAACCAGACTTCAGACTCCAACGACAAATGCAGCTGCACAAAAATCTCGTTAACGCGCAATTCATGAAAGGCAAAGAATTCAGCGATATCCTGTTCCCCATTCTGGAAAATGCAGGTTCAGAAAAAACCCTGCGGCTGATGCACGAGACACGTATTCTTGAACAAATCTTGCCGGAGTTTGGACTTGTGCATTGCAAGGTGAGTCATGACTTCTATCATCATTATACGGCCGATGAGCATTCTTTGCGTATTATCCGATTTTTGGACGAACTAGCTATTTCCAGTCTCACCAACCCTACCGATCTATCCGCCTTGTATCAAAGATACCCAGAAAAAAGAATTCTGAAGTTATCTGCCCTTCTCCAATCGTTGCGCAAAGTGGGCCACAATGAATTAGACCATCAGGATATAATGAAGGCTCTGGTTGAAAGATTGAACCTGGGGGAGAAGGATGCTCAAACCCTGAAATTTTTTCTCGATAACCCTTACACCCTGATCGATACCGCTTTGCATCAGGATATTCATCAACCTGCTGTTATCCGGCAGTTCGCAAGTTTAGTTACCAACCCGATAAGCTTGAATGGACTCTATCTCCTTAGTTATGCCGAACTGCGGGCGGTAGCACCAGGAACCCTGACCGCCTGGAAAAAAATATTACTTTCAGAACTATATGAAAGAACCTTGAAATATCTGGATAACCCTGAGTCCCTAGATCAACAACCCCGAGCCACCCGTGTCGGGGTTTTCAAAGCATTGCACCGAGAACTACCTGTAAATGATATTGAAAAACATCTGCGCCAGATGCCTAAAGATTATCTAATGACAGCCTCTTCTGAAGAAGTGGCACTGCATATTCGTCTGATTAGGTCTTTTAAGGATAAACTATTTATTCTGCATCACCAGTTCCACGAACAAGGGAATTATCATAACCTGACCCTATGTTGTCTCGCTGATAGTGAAGCTTTTAAAAAATTGGTAGGAGCCACTACAGCTAAAAACCTCAACATACTGGGCGCACATATTTATTTGAAAAATGATGGCATGGTTATAGTGGCGATACAAGTCGAAGCAAGCGATAACGCCACAGTCGGGAACTTTGAAGTCTGGAAAGATATTAAAAATAATTTAAGCCGGCTATTTTTAGGTGATACCAATCTGCAAGACCTGTTGAAATCTAGAATCCGTTATGTAAGCGGGCAGAAAAAAATGCCCATGATCCCAAAAGTTCATGCAGAAAAAACAGCGGATAGCCCTTTCATTGTAATAAGGGTTGAAGCCCGGGACCATATTGGTATGCTCTACAAAGTCTCCACGGTCTTTGCTGATTTCGGAATATTGATTCATCGAGCCAAGATTTCCACACAGGGTGATCGAGCCATTGATGTTTTTTATGTATCCCTGGCAAACCAGCGTTCCGATTTCAATAGAGTAATACGCCGACTAAAAGAACACATGGTTCAAACCCTGATGATCGAAAAATTGGAAGACATCTACTAGCCTCTTAACAGGGGAGGCAGACAGGTCAGAATAGAGCTGAATAAGAAATTATCGTTATGTTTCTGGATATAAGTTTTCAATAACTCGCCATGGGGATGGCCAATGAGCCCCTCTTATTAAATAGGGGCTGGGGTGATTTACCTTCCAACAAACAGGGAAAATCATGTCTGTTAAAAAACCTTGCAAAAAAAAACAAAGCCTGGTTTTCCTTTCATGGGCCCTCTTTAGCTTATTTTCCGCATCACAAAGTGTTGCCCTTCCGGCTGATCTGGAAACTGGTCGCGATATTTTTTTCAAACACTGCAAAGCTTGCCACGGCAATAAAGGCGATGGAAAAACCTTTGCCGCTAACGTGCTGAATCCTCCACCTAAAAATTTCACCGCCGCAAAATCAAAAAAGGAACTGACAAAAGCACGGATGATTCACTCCGTCACCAAAGGCAGGAAAGGAACGGCTATGATGTCATGGGAGTCAAACCTCACAAAAGATGAGATTCAGGCCGTGGTGAACTATATTCGAAAAAAGTTAATGGAATTGGAACCGCCCATGAACACAACAGAATAATTAAGAAAACTAAGAATGCTAGAACTATAAAAGACAAATCACCTCCGTCCCATAGTGGTATCTCATCCCAAAGCTTCCATGCATAGAGCGGGTACTTTGATAAAGAGGGGTCCGTTGAGCCTGTGTTTATGATATTCACCCAACACCTTCATGCCTCAAATGGGTATATCGGTGGCAAAAAAGATTTTTCCGTCTACTTCCTCATTTCTTTACTCAATTTTTTTTCGATAGATGCGATTTTTGATTCCAGCCTGCCAGATTTGCCTTCCCGGTAATCGATCTTGATTCCGCAAGTGATGCGTTTACAGTCCGCTTTCATAGTCTCGTAACATTTTTTGACAACTCCCATAACTTCATCGAACTCGCCTTCCAGCACTGTTCCCATGGGGTTAAGCCTGTAGGGCACTCCGCTTTCATCAATTATTCTAAGGGAGCGGCTAACCTGTTCACTAACGCTTTCCCCCTTATCCATAGGACTCATGCTGAACTCAAGCAATATCATCTTTGATAACCTCAAAAAATGGATATAAAAATTTAAATTTACAAATATCAAAAAATCAGTGGCTTTTTTTATTTTTGCTTGCATATTAAGCCTAGATTATGGAATGATCAAGCATCCCATTGAGATATTTGCGGGAAATCCAAGTAAAGGCGGTACCTGTTTTTTGTCCCATTTAGATGATCTGCGCCGACAGATTGATAAAATTGACGATCAGTTATTAAAGCTGGTTAGCCGACGTGGCGTTTTAGCCCAGAAAGTAGGCGATGAGAAAACTCGCTTGGGTAAGGCAACGCATTTTCATGTTCCCCATCGTGAGCGGGCTATCCTTGAGCGGCTGAAGGACCAGAATAAGGGCCCTTTCCCTAACACCGCTATAGAACCTATTTTTCGTGAGCTGTTCTCCGCCACACTAGCATTAGAGAAGCCCCTGAGGATTTCTTTTCTTGGGCCGCAAACCACCTTCAGCCATCAAGCGGCAGTACGGCATTTTGGTCACTCCTGCACATTCAATCCTTGCGGAAATATTGAAGCGGTTTTTTTGGAAGTTGAGTTGGGCAACTCTGATTATGGAATTGTTCCGGTAGAAAACTCCATCGAAGGGGTCATCAACCTGACTCTCGACTGCTTTGTCGATTCGCCTCTTCATATATGTAATGAGATGCGGCTGCCAATTGGTCTATTTCTTTTATCCAACGTGCCCGATCAGAAGAAGATCCAGAAAATCTATTCTCACCCTCAGCCATTGGCCCAATGCCGAAACTGGTTAAACCGTAATATGCCAGGTGTTGAACAGGTTCCCACTTCCAGCACTGCCCAAGCAGCAGAATTAGCAAAAAGAAATAAGAATACAGCCGCTATCGCCGGTGAGCTTGCAGCCGAGGTTTACAAAATAAAGATTGTCAAAAAGAATATTCAAGACCGGGCCGAAAACTATACTAGGTTTTTGATCATTTCAAAGGATCAGGCTAAAAAAGCTAAAATGAATAAAACATCCGTCATGTTCTCCATTACTGACGAGGCAGGTTCTCTTCTAAAAACCCTGCAATTATTTGCCAAAAATAAAATCAATTTGTCAAAAATACAATCCCGTCCGCTACGCAATCGGCCGTGGGAATATTTATTTTATGTGGATTTTATGGGGCATATTGAAGATAAGACCGTCGAACGTGTCCTTAAAACGCTGGGTAAGCAAGCCCTGTTTTTGCGGGTTCTGGGTTCTTATCCCGAAAAGGGACAACCGTGAAGCTATTTAATAAAATAACAGTAATTGGGGTCGGCTTACTTGGGGCCTCTTTGGCTAAAGCCTGCAAAGAGCAGGGCCTGGCAAATGAGATCTTAGGATATGGCAGAAACCGCGAGAACCTGGAAAAAGCCAGAACCTTAAAAATCATTGATTATTACTCTACTGACTTGTCAGAGGCCGTTAAAAATGCGGACTTAATTGTGTTATGCACACCGGTCTCGGCCATCGCTCCTCTCATTCAAAATATGATTGCAGATATTCGCCCCGGAACTCTTATTACCGATGTAGGTTCTGTGAAAGATCCGATCGTCAGGGAAGTCGAAAAGCTGATCCCTGAAGGCATTTATTTTATCGGATCACATCCCATCGCAGGAGGCGAAAATTCAGGACTGGAAGCTTCCGCCGCAAATTTATATGAGGGAGCACAGTGCATTGTTACTCCCACTTCAAAAACAGATAAAAAAGCTCTGGATAAAATCAGTGCCCTTTGGCGGGCAGTTGGCATGGATGTCACCAGTTTATCCCCTGATGAACACGATTTTATTTTTGGTGCGGTGAGTCATTTGCCCCACATCGTGGCTTACGCTCTGATGAACACATTGGGAGCCTTGAGAACCCAAAATGATCATGAAGTCATTACCTTTTCTGGTGCCGGGCTAAAAGACATCACCCGAATAGCCTCCAGCAACCCGGTTATGTGGCGAGATATCTGTCTCTCCAATCGCGATCACTCGCTGGATCTGATCGATCGGTTTCTAGTTAAACTGAACGAAATCCGCAGTATCATCGAAAAAGGGGATGGGCAAGGATTAGAAAATAAATTTATTGCAGCAAACAAGTACCGGCTCAAGGTAATTTAAGAAAATGATAATTGCGATCGATGGGCCCGCAGGCAGCGGTAAAAGTACTGTCGCAAAGTTGGTAGCCAAGCAGTTGAAATATAGATACATCGACACCGGTGCCATGTATCGTTCTGTAGCTTGGGCTGCCCAGAAAAAAGGTCTCGATCTTGCCGATGAAACAGCGATGGCAGAGATTGCCGAGAACCTGCATATTGAATTTGTTCCCAGTGAAGACGGCCAATTGGTGCTAGTGGATGGGGAAAACGCAACAACATATTTAAAAAATGAAACGGTGGGTAAGGGGGCGGCCACTGTTGCCGCACAAAAGTCTGTTCGAGAAACCCTAGTGGCTAGGCAACGTCAAATCGGCGAGGCCGGAAATGTAGTCATGGATGGTCGAGATATTGGGACGGTCGTATTCCCCAAATCTGACAAAAAATTCTTTTTTGTTGCCGATGCAGAAGAACGAGGCCGGAGACGGTATGAAGAACTGAAGGCTAAAAATCCAAGTTTAGATTTGAATATCATAATTAAGGAAATCCGGCAACGCGACTATGAAGACTGCAATCGAAAGATTTCTCCACTTGTCAAAGCAGATGATGCGCTGGAGGTCGATACCACCCGGTTAAATATTGAAGAAGTTACGGATCATGTTTTGAAAAATATAAATAACCTTTAAACAACAAGAAAGAAAGTGAGAATCCGCAGGTCATGAAAATATCCAAAGAATTGTTAGAGCAAATGGAAAAAGATGACGAGGCCGAAATGGAGGCGTTGACTCCCGCCGAAGTCTCGGCCTATGAGGAAATGGAAAACTATTTCACTGAGAGTCTCGGCCGATTTAAGGCTTCGCAGGTTATCATGGGAAAGATAATTGCCGTTTCCAACGGATTCGCCACCATTGATGTCGGCTTCAAGTCAGAGGGCCTGGTCTCTCTTTCAGAGTTTCCGGAAAACGGAAAGAACCTACAAATTGATGAAGAGGTTGAAGTCTTTCTTGAAAAAGTGGAAGACAATCATGGCAATGTTGTCTTATCTAAAGAAAAAGCCAATAAAATTAAAATCTGGGATGACTTGGTTAAAACTTATGAAGCCGATGAAATTATTCAAGGTGTTGTGATTGCTAAAGCCAAGGGTGGACTGACTGTTGATATTGGACTGAAAGCCTTCTTGCCAGGTTCCCAGATCGACCTACGCCCAATTCGCAATTTGGAAAAATTGATTAGCGAAAAGTTCGATATGAAAATTATCAAGATGAACAAAAAACGTGGCAATATTGTACTATCCCGGCGCATTCTCCTTGAAGAGCAACGCAAGCAACTTCGTACAGGCACTCTTGAAAAAATGGGAGAAGGTAATCTCATTGAAGGTATTGTTAAGAATATCACCGAATACGGGGTGTTCATCGACTTGGGCGGAATCGACGGCCTACTTCATATCACAGACATGTCATGGGGCCGTGTCAACCATCCTTCTGAAATGTTTTCCATCGGCGACAAGGTTACCGTCATGGTTCTAAAATACGATAAGGAAAAGGAGCGTGTGTCACTGGGTCTCAAACAAACCAGCGCCGATCCTTGGGTAGATGTTGATAAAAAATACCCGGTCAATACCCAGATCAAAGGGAGAGTGGTCAGCATTACAGATTATGGTGTCTTTGTGGAACTCGAAAAAGGCATTGAGGGGTTGGTCCATATTTCTGAAATGAGCTGGAGCCGCCATGTCAAACATCCGAGTAAAATAGTTTCTCTTGAGGATCAAGTCGAAGCTATTGTACTAACCCTCGATAAGGATAAAAAAAGGATTTCACTGGGCATGAAACAAATTGAGCCTAATCCTTGGGAAAAAATTGAAGACAAATATCCCATCGGCTCTGAAGTCGAGGGTACGGTTCGTAACTTGACCGACTTTGGAGCTTTCGTAGAACTGGAAGATGGCGTGGATGGCTTGATACATATTTCCGATTTAAGCTGGAAAAAAATCAAGCATCCTTCTGAGGTCCTGAAGAAAAAAGATATAATCACTTCAGCGGTCCTTAATATCGACAAGGACAACTGCAGGATTTCCCTTGGGGTCAAACAATTGCAGCCTGATCCCTGGAATGATATTGCTGTCAGCTATCCCATCGGCACCGAAGTTGAAGGTAAAATTATCAAAGTGACCGGATTTGGTGCGTTCGCAGAATTTGGGGATGGATTGGAAGGTCTGATTCATGTTTCTCAACTGAGTTCGGAAAAAATTACCGATCCCGAGTCTGCTGTGAAGGTAGACGATGATATCAAAGCAAAAGTGATCAAAGTGGATACCGCTAATAAAAAGATTGCTTTAA
>LWDU01036419.1_pt1 | contig 11816 bp, 7 predicted proteins | sample 727161 | NCBI WGS metagenome assembly LWDU01 (sample SAMN04566230, study PRJNA314399) | hydrothermal vent metagenome | isolation source: deep sea hydrothermal plume seawater | place: Mexico: Gulf of California, Guaymas Basin | collected 2004-07-11 | reverse complement strand
AACTCAAGGTAGCCGACCAGCGCGCGGTGCTGGCTGGTGTGTTTAACCCGGACGAATGCAACGATCGGGACACGGCGCTGGACGAATTGAAACTGCTGATGGAAACGACCGACGCGGAAATGGTCGTCTTCGACAACAACCTGACGCCGTCTCAGGGACGAGCCCTGGAACAGGCAGTGGAAAAACCGATCGTCGACCGCAGCGAAGTCATTTTGGACATTTTTGCCACACACGCCCAGACGCACGAAGCCATGCTGCAGGTGGAACTGGCGCAGCTGATGTACTTTCGCACTCGACTGAAACGCATGTGGACTCACCTGGAACGCATCACCGGTGGTATCGGGGCGGGTCGTGGCCCAGGGGAAAAACAGCTGGAAACCGACCGCCGCCTGATCGACAAACGCATCGCGGAACTCAAGCGAAAGCTCAAGCACGTTGAGCAGCGGCGTGAACGCACGGTTTCGCACCGGCGAGAACAGCCCACCGTTTCGTTGGTCGGTTATACAAACGCAGGCAAGAGTACGCTGATGCGAGCTCTGACCGGAGCAGACGTGCTGGTGGAGGACAAACTGTTCGCAACGCTGGACACGCGGACCCGACGCTGGATGGTTCCCAACTACGGCGAGGTGCTGCTTAGCGACACAGTCGGCTTCGTGCGGAATCTTCCTCACCATCTGGTGGCGTCGTTTCGTTCGACGCTGGAAGAGGCACGGCATGCCGATCTGCTGCTGCACGTGGTCGATGCCAGCAGCGCGGATGCAGAACGACAGATTCATACGTGCTATCAGGTGCTGGATGAAATCGGCGTCGACTGTAGTAATGTGGTGCTGGTACTGAATAAAGTTGATCTGGTAGAAGATCGTTCCGTGATCGACGTGCTTCGACGGCACTATGATGACACCATCACCATCAGCGCCGCCACGGGGCTGGGACTGGATCAGTTGTATCAGATCGTTTCAGAACGCGTGGCGGGTGGGTTCGTCACGGTTGAGATTGAAACCAGCACTGGCAATGGCAAGCTGTTGGCGTGGCTGACGCAACATTCTGCGGAACTCGACCGCACCTATACGGACGACACGTCCACTCGGGTAATCCTCACATGTCGGATGGCTCGGCACTTCGCTGACGGAATCGACGACCCCGATGTGACCGTCCGGCACCTGGAAGAAGTTTCAGAAAACCACCCGGAAGTCGCTTAACCGTTGATACGACGCCCCATGCGTTCACGGCGCCGAATTTCCCGATGACGGATGCGCGCCAGCCGAAGTTCGAATCGGACAATGGGCAGGGAAATACTCATTCCGCCTCTGCGACGCTGGGTTGTGAGGTTGGAGATCCGCTTTCGGCCTTCATGCCCGCACGACAAATCCCGGCTCCTGGCCTCGAAGAGGCACTCGCCGTGCTTTTCATGTGGTTTTGAAGCCGATGAAGGCGCAGCCCGCAATAATCGCCCATCTTCGCTGAGTCGCCGGGTCAGCAGACTTGGGCTGAAAGGGATCTTCCTCAGCTGCAGAAAATTGTGCAGCCGCTGACCAATCTGCGGCGGATCCCGCCGAAGTCGACAAAGTTTCCGCGATCTTTCTGACGATCCCAAAGAAGGCAGAAGGAACTATTCCCTGCATCGTCATTCGAGCTCACGACTGCCCAGGCTCAGACGATGCGTCGCAGAAAGGAAGTCGTGATGCGACTTGATCGATACACCCTGTTGTTGGGTATCGCTGCCTTATCGATGACCGGTTGCTCGACCGGTCGCTATGCATCCGCGCCAGTTGCCCACAGCAGCCATGCCGCTGCTCCCGCCCCCGATTATTACGACGCTGATCCAACGCCTGTGCCGGCGCCCGCACCCGTGACCGAACCGAAACTGGTTCTGCCGCTTCCGACAACGAACGAAAACATACCCGTCAAGAGCGTCGGTCTGATGAGCATTCTATCGCAGGGATACAAGCGTCAGTGTGTTGAAGAACCATGCACGCCGTCGGTCAATTGCGATTCTCGGTCCACGTGCGTCGTACCGGAACAACCCTGCTGTTCGCCACAGGTCGGGTGTGCAGAACCTCGCAAAAAAAGCCTGTTTGATTGCTGGCACTGGCCCACAAAACAAACGTCATGCGTGTCAGAATGCTATTGCGAGCCGACACCAACAACATGCTGCACTTTGCTACCGACCCGCTGTGCTCCGCTGCCGCTATACTGTGCTCCAAATCAGCAATGCTGTGTCACAGAGCCACAGTGCGCCGAAAACGCGACGTGTGCAGTGCCGGAACAGTGTTGTCCTGTCACTTCCCAGGGGTGTTCCGAATCAAACGGCTGTTGCGACACCGGAAAACACATGGGGATGATGACTTACATTCGTGAACGCCTGTTCTGGAAGCCCAAGGCCAGTTGTGCACCGCAGCCTTCCTGTGTCGACGAGTGCACGATGGAGTGCGGAGACCGTTGCGGCAATACATGTTCACCACTGCTTCCTCAGTGCAGAAATGCTCCCTGCCGTCCGTCTCACGGAGGATCACCGTTGGCACCTTGTCTGGAAGATCCGTTCGTGAGACATGAGCAGTCAACGCAGGCCGAACGAACCGCGGATGCTCCGGCCGATGTGACGGCACCGATCGTTCCGGCGGCTCCGGAATTCAACGATGATGCGCCTCAGGGTGCACAGGAGACGCTACCAGTGCCGCAGGCAGACAAAACGATTGATCCCATACCGCTGAGTTCGGCACCGCAGTACGTTCGACCGCAGACCTACATCGAACCACAATTCTGGCCGCGTTTAAAAATCGCTCCAGTCGTCAGTAATGTAAGGCAACCAGGAACATTTCCCACCAGCTGGTCGCGGTAGTCAAAGCGACGCCCATCCGGCCTGAAGTGCTCGTCACAGGCCAGAGTCGTGGCAGGAAGAATTGACTGGATCTTACCTGGCCGGATCCGCCATGTGCGGTCTATCTGCTGACCTGATCCAATTCTCAGCGGATTGCCGGCTTTCTAACAGACATTCAAAAAGCTGTTTTTTGCGGAATCTGTGGGGGCGGCGGACCTACCCATGAGAGTTGGGCACTCCCTCCCGAACGCAGCTTCGCTGGGATCTGCGACGATCAACGAACACCTTATGCTGTTCGGCAGCATCACCGCCGGTATCACATTCCCGCCCAGGTTTCCTGAACATCTTGTCATAAACGCATGAACGCTGCAGCACACGGACACCCTGCTGACCCAATCGATTGCACCGCATTACACACATTTGGGAGCGAAAATGGTCACCTTCCAGGACAATTGGCGTGGCAAGATGCGGCTAAGACAGCCTTTACGCCGTTTGGCTGATTGTCTTAGAATTCAGTAGTTAGACTGTCAGCGAAGTTGTTTCATCGCCTTTCTGTGAGTTTCCGGCTGCAAATTTTTTTTGCCGCAACCGCTATCAATTCAAACGACAATGAAAAGACAACTACTCGCCATTTTGGGCATTGGTGTGTTGTTTCTGCCAGGTGCGGTGAAATGCTCCGCACAGGAACCGCATCACCCTCAAATCTCCATCGGACATCAGGGCGTCGATCGACTCAAGTCGGACCTGAAAACGCTGTTGAGCCTGACATCAGAGAAAGATCAGGCGCAGCTGCAGAACCTGGTGGACTTCGTCGACTTGATGGCCTTCGGCCTGGATCCGAAAAAGCCTATTCGTGTTGATCTACTGACGGGCATCATGCCCATGCCCTACGTGGTCTCAGCGGCGTACAAGAACGATCCCGCTTTTGCTGCACCGGGAGCAGGTCTTCCTGCATTCTCTGATCTACTGGATAACCTGAATTCCAATTTCGTACTCCAGAATGCGGGTGCTGACTGGCGTGAGTTTTTGCCACCGGATCAGGGTTGGCTGCGTCTGCTGCCGGACATCAAGACCGCCATCATGATTCTCACAACTCCGGCCGACCACGCTTTGTTAAAGCAGATTCTTCAGAAAATGCCGGCCCCTCTACCGGCCATTGCTCCTCTGCTGCAAAACGATTGTGGCGTTGGCGTACAACTGATCAACAGCGCACATACCGTGGAAGACCAGAAAAAACGGGCGGCATCCTTTGGTGAAGTTCGCGCCAACCGGATGGATGTTCTCCAGAAACGGCCCACGGAATCGGTCACCGAATTCAACCTGCGGAAGGGCCTGGTCTCCAATCACCTCAAAGAACTTGAACGTTTGATGGTCGAGGGCAACGATCTGCGAGCACGTGCGTTTCTGAATTCCGAAACAAAGTCTGCTCGCATTCTGTTTACCGGTGACGGAATTCCGGGGACCGGGCTGGCACAGAGCATCCAACTGTTCAATCAGCACGAGGATGCCTTTGCGTCACTGGCGCAAGCGGAAAACTCCATCCTGTCCTTTCGCGTGAATCATCCCATTGACGAATTTCGCCAGAAAATCTCGTTTGACTTCATCGAGTTGCTGAACGAGGACGTGGATGCACGTGTTGCTGCCTCGGAAAATCTGTCTGACGATCAAAAGGCGGCCGTTCGCGAGCTGCACAATGGTGTCATGACGGTGTTGAAAGACAGTATCGCATCAGGCAACGTCAACGCGTTTGTCGAATCCTGGCTGAATGCCGATGAAGAGTTCGTTGCAGTGGGGGCGATTTCTGCCACGAATGCCACTCGACTTGATGAAACGCTGGCCCTGATTGCCAGGACGGGCAAGGGCAACAAAGTGGAATCCGCCATCGAAAAAGTGGGGGACGTCACCATACATCGCATCCAGCTGGGTAAAGGATTCCTGAAGTTGCTGGACCGGGTTTTCGGTGAAGAAACGGCCGTGCTGATTGCGACTTCCAACGACACAGTCTGGTTTGCCACAGGACCGGATGCTCTGGACGTCCTGAAGAAAACGATCGGCGACCTGCAGGATCCGGCCGATTCTGATGTGGTTCTCAGAGTGGAAGCCAGGCTGCTGCCGTGGGTGAAACATGCTCAAAAAGTTGTGGATGCGGCACCAGAACCTACATCTGTGGACGACAAGCGGATTCGACGTGATCATCGGCGTGATCTGGCTCGGGCTGTGGAAGCGCTCGGCACGGGTGAGCAGGACGATGTGAAGTTCGACGTAACAGTTGATGACGGCATGGTGTCCGGAGAAATTTTTGTTAACACCGGACTGTTGCGATTCGTTGGCAGGCAGCTTTCCGCGTTCTCAAAAGAAAACTTCGAATAGTAGCTGGAACGCATGACGCGAAACGAAGCCCAGCCTGTACTCCACGTGCAGGGAAGCACCAATGGCTGAAGAATCCAAAGAGCCGTCTCTCGACAACAACGATCCGCCCGTCGACGACATCGAACTCGCGTACCGGGAAGCCCTGAAGTCGATCGATGAGGCCGAGTATCAGGTGGGGTCCGCTCTCCGCGAACTTTCAGATGATACCGACGATGAATCCGACGTGGACGAAGAAGCCGCCTTCACGTCCATTGGACGGCAACTGGCGGATGATCTGACGGAAGAAGAGTCCGCCCTGGCAGCCGTCCCTTCGAACGATCAGGATTCGTCACCGGTGTCACCACGAGCGGTCATCGAAGCCGCTCTATTTGTCGGTGGCGACGTCTCACTAACGGCGCGGCGACTGGCGTCGCTGATCGGCAATGATACCGACGCCAGATTGTCCGTACGCGTGATCGATCAATTGAATGAGTCGTACGCAACTGAGAACCGTCCTTACGAAATTTGCCTGCATGAAGGTGGCTTTCGGCTGCAACTGAAAGAGCAATTTGCCAACGTGCAGCTGAAAGTCTTTGGCCTGGGACCGAGAGAAGTCCGGCTGTCGCCTGAGACCCTGGAAGTGCTGGCGTTCATCGCCTACAACCAGCCGGTGGACAAGAAGGAAGTGGCAGAACTCAGTCAGCGGAATTCTTTGGTGGTACTGCGGCAGCTGCTTCGTCTGCGACTTGTGGAACTGGAACGAACGGGCAGCCGTCGGTCTGATGTGGCCTACCGTACGGGCCAGCGTTTCCTTGACCTCTTTGGTCTCAATGATCTGGCAGACCTGCCACAGGCCGACGTGTTCAGTTTTAAGTAACACAACCTGACCGCAACCGCCGTCGGCGGTCTATTTGCCTTCGGCAGTCTGCCTGCCTTCGGCGGTCTGTTCGGACGACCGCATGAAAACAATTGGCTCGCCTTCGACAGTCGCTGTCAAACGGGATACAACAGGTGACGGACGAAGTTGCACTACTGAACGGCATGCGGGCAAATCCCGCGTTGTTTGACCAGCTACGGGCACTATCCGGCAGCGAGCTGGCCGTTCAACAGAAACTTCGGACAGAGTACGATGCCGCGATGGTCCGCGCAGCGATCGTTGTTCAGGAAGCGAGAGCGAAAGCCGAAGGCAAATTGCCGGATGCCCAAAAACTGTGGCTGACGCGGGTGGGTTTGGAACAATCGACTGCCTGGAAAGTCGCTCAACATAAGGCGCAACGTTTTCCCGACGGCGAACATGTTTTCGATCTTTGTTCCGGGATCGGCGTGGATACCGCTGCGTTGCTGTCACGGGGAAGCGTGACATCGGTCGATGTGGATCCCGCGATGCTGCTTCGGTGCCTGTGGAACATCGAAACCTGGAGGGAAAACGACGCCGTCCATGCAGGCGGCGCGTGGCACCAGAACGCGACGGATGTCCTGAGCCTGGACCTTTCCGGAAAGCTGGTTCATCTGGACCCGGATCGCCGGAAGGGACGTGACCGTCCCGCCAAACGCCTTGAGCATTACCATCCCGATCTGGAGTGGATGCAGCAGCTGGTCCAGAAGGCCGACGGCGGAGCCCTGAAGCTGGGCCCGGCCAGCAACTTTATGCAGAAATTTCCACAGAGTGAGATTGAACTCGTAAGCCAGAATGGTGAATGTCGCGAAGCGACTGTTTGGTTTGGCAGTCTGGCAGGTGAAAAATCGTTTCGAGCCACCGTTTTGCCGTCCGGTGAATCACTTGCCGCTGACCCGCTGGACGCATGGTGTCCGATCGCGGACACATTCTCCGACTACATCTTTGATCCTGATCCGGCCGTCGTGCGATCCGGTCTGCTCGATACCGTTGGGGAAATGCACAGCATGCAAAGAATGGACAAAGAGGATGAGTATCTCACCGGAGCGGCAATTCCGGAAACCGCGTTCGTACGAGGGTTCGCCATCGAGGCAGTCCTTGGGAACAATCCAAAGGAACTGAAGCGTTACCTGCGTGCCAACCCTGGCCGTGACTATGAAATCAAATGTCGCCACCTGAGTGTCAACGCGAACACGTTACGAAAACAACTCCCCTGCGGAGACGGTCCCATCAAGGTGTTGTTCTATGTTCGCAAAGCCGGCAAAGCGGCCGTGGTCGTCGCCAGAAGAATAAAAAACGGGGAAATTAGCGAGTAAACTCCGTCGACGAGTTGGATTCTGCAAACTAACGTACTCCCCATGGAGAATCCGAAACGGACGCGAACCCATTGAAGGTGTTTCGCAAAGAACTCGGAAAAGTGTCGTGATAGATTTCGCACGGTAGTCCAATCAGGGCTGCTGTGAATCGGAGTCACGTGACGACGCTGACGTGAACACATGTTCTGCTGGCATGGAGATAGCAATGAACAATGTTCTTTCGGTGGTGCTGGCGGGAGGCAAGGGGTCCCGCCTGGAACCGCTCACCGCGGACCGCAGCAAGCCGGCTGTACCATTTGGCGGTGCCTTTCGCATCATCGATTTTTCGCTTTCAAACTGCATCAACAGCGGTCTGCGCAAGATCCTTGTAGTGACGCAGTACAAAGCTGCCAGCCTTGAACGACACATCGAACGTGGCTGGCACTTTCTGTGCAATGAACTGGGCGATTTTGTGCGCGTGCGTCCCCCGGAACAACGCGTCGGCGAGAACTGGTATCTGGGCACCGCAGATGCTCTTTATCAGAACATCTACACGATCGAAAAACTGGCACCGAAACATGTGCTGATTCTGAGCGGTGATCACATCTATCAGATGAACTACCGCCGGTTCATATCCGATCATATGCAATCCGAAGCGGACTGCAGCATTGCCTGCGTCCCGGTTTCGATAGAAGAAGGTCGTCGCTTTGGCGTGATGCAGGTCGATCGAGACAACCGCGTCGTCAACTTCAGCGAGAAGCCTGAGTATCCCGAGTCGATGCCTGGCGAGCCTTCGCAATGTCTGGCATCGATGGGCATTTATGTGTTTCGTACGGAGTTCCTGTTTGAGCATTTGTGCCGTGATGCCAACTCGCCAAATAGTGATCGCGACTTCGGCAAAGACATCATCCCGTCCATCATCGACGAACATCTCGTCCGGGCGTGGTGTTTTTCCGATCAGACAACCGGGAACCCGGGTTATTGGAAGGACGTCGGAACACTGGATTCATACTACGAAGCGAATATGGATCTGATTTCAGTCGATCCAAAATTCAATTTGTATGATGCCGACTGGCCAATTCGTTCTTATCAAAAACCGCTGCCACCGCCGAAATTCGTGTTCAATGACCCGTCTCCCGGCAGCAAGCGTGTGGGATATGCAGTGGACAGTATGGTCTGCCCCGGTACCATCGTTTCCGGGGGAACGGTAGAACGGTCAATCCTGGGACCATCCGTTCGGATTAACAGCTACGCCGAAGTACGCGACTCGATCCTGTACAAAGGTGTGTTGATTGGCAGATACGCACGCATTCGGCGGGCAATCATTGATAAGAATGTGCAGATTCCCGAAGGCATGCGGATTGGTTACGACGCAGATGAAGATCGTCAACACGGACTGACCGTCTCAGAAAACGGCATTGTGGCCATTCCCAAAGAAGCCCGTTTTGATACAAATTCAAACGTTTTGAAGCCTCATATCGGCCAGCGTGAAGTCCGTACCAGCATACTGCGTTCCGGTGCCGACCTGTGAGCCTGACCTGATACCGGAATCCCGTGTTGGCTGAAGAAAAAAACAAGCCGGTCAGACCAGGCCGACGCCGCGTGTTCGTGGCCCTTGCCGTTGGCCTTGGCATCCTTCCCGTAGCGATGTTGGAACTGGGCCTGCGTGTCACGGGCGTTGGAGACCTGGCAACGGCGGATCTGCATGCCGGATTCGGCAATTCAGCCCGGCTGTTCGAACTTGACGAAGACGAGCAGCGGTATCGAACTCGCCTGGCGCGACAGCGATTCTTCGTGCGCCAGGAGTTCCCCGCCACAAAGTCGGAGAATGATTTTCGCATTTTTTGCCTGGGTGGATCAACCGTGCAGGGCCGGCCGTATCGACCGGAATCAGCATTCGGTCAATGGCTGGATGTGCAGCTGAATGCCGCCGACCCCTCGCGCAGATACCAGACGATCAACTGCGGCGGCCTTTCGTACGCCAGCTATCGTCTGCGACCACTGCTTCAGGAAGTGCTGACCTATGAACCGGACTTGATAATCCTGGCGACCGGGCACAACGAATTCCTTGAGGATCAGACATATACAGACGTCAAGGCACGGTCCGGCCTTCGGATCCGGCTTGAGGAATATGCACAGTCACTCCGCACGGTGATGCTGCTCCGAAAACTGGCGGGCGGTGAAGCTCGACAGGAACCGACTGAAGATCCCGACGACACGCCAGGCGATTCCTCCGAAGTCGTGGAAGCACGACTTGACGATGATGCCGGCTATGCGTCTTACCACCGCGACGAAAAATGGCGGCAGCAGGTAACTGACAGCTTCGACGATTCGGTACGCGCAATGGTGCGGATGTGTCAGGCATCGGGAGTGCCGATTATCCTGGTTCAACTGGGAGCAAACCTCCGCGATTGCCCGCCATTTAAGTCGGAACATCGGACGGACATCGACGTTGCAGATGAACAACAGTGGCAGACGCTGTTCGACAATGCGGCAGCCAAAACGCAGTCTGACCCGGCAGCCGCGTTAGTGCTTTATCAGCAAGCCGCAGAGATCGACAACCAATTCCCTCTGCTGCACTTCCGCATGGCCCGTTGCCAGGACCGTCTGGGACTGTTTGAGGATGCCCGCCGCAATTACCTGATGGCCAGAGACCAGGACATCTGCCCGTTACGCATGCCGGACAATTTAAGCGAGAAGCTAATTGCCATCGCGAGGGAAACGCAGGTGCCCCTCATTGACGCGAATTCGTCGATCGCTGACCGCAGTCCTCAGCAGATTCCAGGATTTGATGCCTTCGTCGACCACGTCCATCCGACGATCGGCGGTCATCAAAGAATGGCTCAGGCCATCGCATCTGCACTGCGACAGGTCGACATCGTTACCAGTTCGGAAATGACAGTGGAACAACTAAGACGCCTGTATCGGGTTCAGATGGAATCGCTTGGCCCGGTCTATTTTTCTAATGGTCGAAGACGAATTGGCTGGCTGGAGGGCTGGGCCCAACGACAGCGATTACTGGATGAGATTACTCCCGTCGATGCGCGAGGAATGGTTGCGGCAACAATCCGGAGTCTGGACCTGCATGATTTCCAGGCAGCCACGGAGTCACTGCATGACGCCGTTTCCACGGATGTATCGGCTATTCAGATGTTGCTGGAACACTCGGTCGAACTGTTCCGACAGGGTAGAAACCGCACGTCACGCTGGGTGCTGGAAGAACTGGCGAAAGTGGCACGGGATGAAGTGTCGATTGATCGGATTGCCCTCGGCTTGCTGATCATCGCAATTGACCAGGAAGACGTGTCTGAAGTTGCGGCACTCTACGACGGCCAGTCAGACAACTGGATGGCCATCATCAGCGCCGACGCGTCCGGCTGGTCGGAAGCGATGCCGGGGGTCATCGAACGCATCCGGAAGATGCTGCCGTAACGACATAAACGTGTTCGCTGCATGTATCCAGCAGCAGACGTGACCCGGACAGACACTGGCCCCATGCATTTGGCGCGGGCGAGCGGGGTACGTCAGTGCCCTGATTCGGGGTTTCCCTTGTCCGCTCGTTTCCTGTGTCACGAATAAAAGCGTCGTGAAGGGAGTTCTGGTGACTTTCGCACCGAACGGGCATGAATCAGGGGAATTACGTCCCCGGCTCGCCTTATCACTCGCGTGTTGCGCAGCAACGGGAGGACGGGACAGGTTTGATGCAGCGTGTGAACATGGCGAGTGCGCCGACTGGCTGGCAGCCTGCAGTACCAAACAACCTGACAGGCTGCTTCCTGCTACTGCCGGCCCGCCCAGGCGGCGAGAGCCTCGCGGTCGATTTTGACATTGTGCCGAGTATCAACCGGCAGCGACCGGTGAAACAGTACGCGCTTGATACCTTTCGTAAGGTCGTTGGCGGCTCCCAGCACCAGCAGTTCATCACGTAGCCGTGCCCCTTCGGATTCGGATTCCGGAAAGTGTCCCTGTTCCGGTTCAGCAACAATTGCGGGCGTCTGGTTCCCGTGTTCGCCGATCCCGACCAACGCGCAACGATAGATGTGCGGATGCTGGTTGAAGATGGCTTCACAGCGGACTGAAAACAGCGTGCCGTCGGGTGTAAAGACGATGTGTGACTTGCGACCACAGAACCACAATCGGTTGTCCTCGTCCAGGTAGCCCGTATCTCCCATGCGATGCCAGAATCCGTCACCGTCCCTGATCTTGGCCAAAGCTGTTGCGTCAGGACGACGAAAGTACTCGCGGGTCGCGACCGGACCTTTGACGGCGATCTCGCCGATTTCACCACGTGGACATTCTTTGGCATCGGCGATATCGACGATCGGGTCAAACGTGATATCGATAATGCGAACCTGCATCTGTTCGAAGACGGTGCCAACACAGGTCCCTGCTCCCCTGGCGGTTTGTGCTGCTGTTTCCGACAGAACCTGGCGACCACCGATCGCCGCGACAGGCAGGC
>LWDU01000747.1_pt1 | contig 11816 bp, 17 predicted proteins | sample 727161 | NCBI WGS metagenome assembly LWDU01 (sample SAMN04566230, study PRJNA314399) | hydrothermal vent metagenome | isolation source: deep sea hydrothermal plume seawater | place: Mexico: Gulf of California, Guaymas Basin | collected 2004-07-11 | reverse complement strand
ATCACATGAGAAACTTTGCAGAAGAAGTGTCACAACAAGAAGAATTTCAAGTCGCCTTTGAACAGCTTGCAATTAATAATACTAATTTAATCGGAAAATAGGTGAGAATATTATTTAAATATGGATATTAAACACATAAATGGATACAAGCTTTATATAGAAGACAATGGGTTTTCAAGAGCTTTTCAAGAGAGATTTTATACCTATGCTTCTATGGCTAATAATTATCAATTAGGTTTTAATGATACAACTGCAGTAGAAAGGTATAGGCATACGTATTATACCGCTAATATTGATGGGCAGGGTCTTGCAGAAACTAAACTTTTCGATGAGTTATATAAAACAGAAATAGGAAGTTTAATAAAAGGTAAGCAATTATACCGAGCCACTATAAACTCGTCTACAGCGAGTCAGGTTAATTTCGCTCATACACATAAGGATCAGATGTCCCTTTTGTATTATATAAATTTAGATTGGAAACCAGAATGGGGTGGAGAAACTTTATTTTATAATGACACAGTAGATGAGATTGAATTTGCATCCATATATAAACCTAATAGACTTATGTTATTTGATGGAGAAATACCGCATTCTTTACGATGTCAGTCTTCTACAGGACCTGAATATAGGTTCAGTTTAGCAATGTTTTTTGATAAATGATTATCATAGGAAAATAGATGAGAATATTTGAGTCGACTAACTGTGAGATTTGTAAGGCAAGACGAAGGTGGTTCCTCCTTGGAATTTTAGTTGGCGCTACTTACGGAGGCGCGGCGGCCGTGCTAATATTTTGTGTTGGGTAATTATTACAAATTATTATATTATAAATAAAGGTGTCAATAATGATTATAAAGCGACACATAATGTTTAAGCTTAGTAGAAGAAGTAAATCTAGACTTGAGGGCGTGGATAGTAATTTAGTTGCTGTAGTTAATCGTGCTATTCAATTAACTACTATAGACTTTGGTGTATCCGAAGGACTAAGATCGCTTGAAAGACAGCAGGAATTGGTCGATAAAGGTGCATCACAGACTTTAAAATCTAAACACATTACAGGTAGAGCTGTTGACCTTGTTGCATATATTGGTAGTTCAGTATCATGGGAACTTGCTGTATATGATAATATTGCGGATGCTATGAAACAAGCTGCAGACGAATTGGGAGTTATAATTCGTTGGGGTGCGGCATGGCATTTATATGATATGAATAAGTTTAATGGCACCTCAGAAGAATTAATGAACGCATACATAGATCTTCGGCGATCACAAGGTAGAAGACCTTTTATAGACGCACCACATTTTGAATTAGGATAACAAATGAAATCATTTAAAGATTTAAGAACACAACACACTCTCGAAGAAAGTAAAATGTCTGAGATACAGTTGTTGGTAGACGAAGGCAAGACTGCTAAAGAAATTGCCAAACTTATGAAGATGAAACTTAAAGATGTAAAAGGTCTTACTGGTCTTAAAGAAGAATCAGATGAGTTAGAAGAAAAAGTAGATACAGTCGATGAGGTTCGTGCTGCTTGGTTTGAAACAGCCCAACGCACAAATCCAGTTGGCCGTAAATGGGCAGCAGCACTTGATAAGAAAGATGTAAAGAAATTAACAAAAGCTTTAGATGTTGTATCTGAGATATTTTATTCATTGGACGAAGCTACTGTAGAGGAAGCATAATGCAAACGTATAAAGAGCTAATTCAGAATCTAGAACTTAATGAAGTAAATGGAAATGAATTAAAAAAATGGTTTGGTAATATGGGAGTAAAAGTTAAGGCTTCTAAAGTTGGGAGCAAGTTCCTTAACGCAAAATCAGATGTTGAATTTCCTAACGAATTTAGACTTCATGTTGTTGATAAATTCTTTAGTCTTAAAGACGTTAAAGATAAGAAAAATGTAAATTACGGTAATATTGAAACTAAATCAATTACTCTAACACCAGCACAATGGGATGACTTATTAAATGAGTCTGTTCAGATTGTTTCTGAGAATGTTAAAGAATTAGAAGAAGCTCCTCCACCACAATGGAATAAGCAAAAACAATCTGCTGCGTTTAAAGATATGTTTGGTTCTAAGGGTGCCAAAATGGAGAAAGATATATCTAATCTCGCTCCAATTATGCATCATAAATTAGTCCATAAATATCTTGGTCTTGGAGGGTGGGACGCAGGGAGTTCCGGTTCCGCGCAATATACATTGAACAGTCATGGATTAAGAGCTACCAAAGCGATTGGTGTTTCCTTTTTGAATGGTAAGGTAACTGCTAAAGATGTAACGAATGCTTTGGCTAAAATGAAAAAGGATGGCCTTATTGAGTCTACTTCTGATAATCTCAAGGGTTGGATTGCGATCTTTAACGGCAAGGAACTTGAAATCACATTAAAAGATGCTGGTTCTTTATATGATGCGAAGAAGTTTGCAATTAAAGCACTTAAAGTGCCTAAGTCAAAAGTAGGACTGCTCGCTATCGCGCCAGCATATTAAGGGGATGGGCTTGAAGACTCTTAAGATTTATATTGAAGAAGAAACTTTTTATCGTGGCCATGCCGCTGGTGTAAATCCAAAGAAGTCTAATAGAAAAGGCATAACATGGGTCTCTCAAAATAAAGAATTAGCTGCTGAATATGGTGAAGAGGTTTCAAAAGTTAAGTTTAATCTTTCTCAATATAAAATTGGAGACCTCGGTGAAATGAACCGCTCCGGTACTATTATTGATTTATTAAAGAATATTCAACCAGTTACTCCAGAACAAAAAGAAGAGTATGATGCTCTTGTATATAACTGGGGTGGTGGTAAACAAAGACTACCTCTACCAAAGTTTCTCCATAAAATTGGTTCTAAGTTAACTATTGGTTATTTAAAAACAATGGGCATTACCGCTATACTAGCAAAAGAAAATGGTATCATCACATACGGAATATTATCAAAATGAAAAACCTAGAAGAATTTAATTTATCCGAAGCTAAAATGACTGGCTATGAGAAGTTGGTAAAATCTGGTAAGTTGCCCAAAGAGACTAAATCAAAAGGTGGTTGGGTTCAGATGCAGAAGAAGGGTTCTGCTACAATCATGCATGTGCCTGCACATCAAGTAGACATCTTTAAGTCTAAAGGCTTTAAGGTAATTAAAGAAGAAGCTGAGAGTTTGAAAGAAGTAAAAAAACAACAGAAGACTGTAAGTATTGACCCTAATAAAGGATTCAATGCAGCACAGCTCAAAAAGTTGGCGGATGCATATGCATCAGTAGATAAGATTAATACTACATCGGACTCATACAAGAAGACAACTAAGAAACTTGAATCACTGCCTTCTAAAGTTCTTCAACAAATTGTTGATGGAAAGATTAAATTTCTTAGAAATACCGCAGCAGATATATTACGTGCACGTAAAAACGCTGGAACCGTTGATTTTGTAAGTCCAGAATGAACTCATTTAAAGACTATCTAAACGAGGAACTATCAAAGGCTGACCTTGATTCTGTAGAGCGTATGGCAGATAAGCTGTTTGCTAAAGTCGGCATTGATGTTGAATTTACTCGACACTTTCTTGATAGAGTAAATGATACTCGTAATAAGAAACCTATTAGTTCTGGTGAACTTGTGCGGATATTTAAGTTAACATATAAGAAGTACGGTAAAAAGATTGCTAAAATGGGACCGGATGCAGAGGCTGTACTCCATGACATTAACTCTCATATTAATATTCCATTTGTTCTTAATTGGGATGCTAAGACTCAAGAGATTGATATGGTAGCTAAGACTGTAATGCGTAAAACAGACTTTAAATCAAATAATACAAAACTAGAAGTTTAATATGATATCCTATAAAGAACACCAAGAACAACTCGAAGAAAAACTTATCGTTATTAATAATGGTAAGAAATATGGCCAAATTGTATTCTTTGTGGGTGGTGCTGGATCTGGCAAAGGCTTCTCTGGTGCTAAGTTCATGGAATCTGAGAAGTATAAGATTCGTGATGTAGATAAGTGGAAATCTGCTTTTCGGAAGATTAGTAAACTAAAGGACAAGTATCCTGAGATTAGAGACTTAGATCTAAAAAATCCGAAAGATGTCGAAACAATGCATTCATGGATTGTTAAGAAGGGTATTAAGGATAAGACCCTAAATCTACTATTACCTAAAGGTGTATCCGACAAAAAAGAAATTCTTCCAAATGTTTTGTTTGATATCACAGGTAAGTCTATTTCTGACGTTGCTAATATTCTACCGAGTCTACTATCTGCGGGATATAACCCGGCAAATATACATATGATTTGGGTTCTTACTAATTATGAAATAGCAGTTGAGAGAAATAAGAATCGGGTCAGAGTTGTTCCAGAAGACATCCTCCTGACTACTCATAAGGGTGCTGCAGAAACTATGTACAAGTTTATATCGGGTGCTGGTAAAAAGTTGGCAATTAATGGTTCAATTAGAGTTGTTCTAAATAACGATGCCGAGACTGTTTGGTATAACGACAAAAAAATTAACATCAAAGGTTTCACATACCTTGAGGATTCAGAGCTTCACGCTCAACTAGCTAGATGGATAATTGATAATATTCCAGATTCAGAACTCAAGAAATCATTACAAGATAAAGATTATTAATTATGAAAAGCTTTAAGAATTTTACGCTCACAGAAGCTAATTTAACCTATGACTCTGTCAATAGAAATGCTAAATATCAAGCTAATATAGTAGATCAAATTAAGAAGGGTGTGTCATTTGAATTAGTTAAAGGTGGTGAGATTACGCTTAAAAACAAAGCATCGACTATTGAAGATATTGAGTCTGGTGATCTTCCTTCAAAGTATGAGTTAGAAGATGTAGATGGCAACATGATACCAATATCACATCTACTAAAGACTGCTAAGATTAAAGGATCTGACGCTAAGTTATCTAATAAAGGTGATGTTGCAGAAGGTATATTAGCAACTGCATTATATATGAAATTTGCAGGTCTCCCGATGAACGAGAAAACCCTGAATAAGATTATTACAACAAAGGTTAAGTTAAAAACTGATCTTAAAATCAAGAGCAAAAGCGAACCCAAAGATAATGTTATATTATTCATTAATCTCGGTAAGAACCACTTTGATTCTTTGACCAACGAAACAGAAGAGTTTAGATCGTTAAGAGAGGAATTGGTCAAGGGTGCTTTAGATTATGCAGGAGCTAAGAATGCTGCTAGATATAATAAGTACTTTAACAATAATCAGAAGAATGATACAATTAAAATCATTGCTGATGGTCTAGGCGGACAGAGAGACACAAAAGCTGATTTATTAGTTGAATGGACCTCCACCAATTCATTGACTGGTGAAGAAACAACACGAAATTTGAATCTTAATTTATCATTGAAGGTTGGAGATACGAAACAATTCGGTCAAGTAAGCGGGAAGAAGTTCAGCAATCAGGCAGCACTATGGGATACCTTTGGTGTTTCAATCGGTAATATCAGCGCTGAATATCAAAAGCTATTAGATGAAGACAAAGTTGTTGATGCACTAGCACTATCATACACTACTGCGTTCAAAGCATTAGAAAAGGACTTTAAAGTACAGAAGAAAGATGCTGCACCAATAATAAGACTATTCAAGTCTATTAATAAGCATGCAACTTTAGGTGAGAATATCGAGCTTGTTCAACTTAATAAAAGTACCTTTAAGAAGTTTAAGTTTGGTATGACAGATGCTGGTATGAAAGAAGTTGCAAAGAAACACAACTTTAATATAACAATGAAGAGCTCTGGGGGGGCATTACCTCTACCTCAATTGAATATCACTATTGATAAAGTACCATTCTTAACTATCAGATGCAAGGTTGATTCTAATAAACCTAATCCTTATATTCGTAATATAATCGAAAAGGAAAAGGGATTCAATAAGCTATACAAGATCAATTAATAAAAATAACAAGATAAAGATTAATTATGAAAGAAATTGTCATCCAAAGTCTAACACGTGAAGGTAACAAATTTCGACCTTCTGACTGGGTAGACCGTATTTGTAGTTCTTATGCAAAGTTCGGCGAGGATAGAAAAATAAAATATTCACCACACCTTCAACCAAAAATTATTGATGGTGTTAGGTGTTTGGTAGTTTCTGAGCAACTTAGAGACTTAGATCCAATTGGGTTTGAACAACTCATACAGTTCGCCACAGAAAATAATTTAAATATTTTAGAGTAAAACACTTTACAATTAGTAGTATTTGTAGTATAATATATTATATACAGTCAATAATGAATTGGGAATTTTATGTATTATGTGTCAGAAATATTCAAGTCCATTCAGGGCGAAGGACATTACACAGGTGTACCAACCGTTTGGGTCAGAACTTTTGGTTGCAACCTAGAGTGTAATGGGTTCGGTCAAGACGAACCAACAAAACCAGAAACTTACGAGCTTCCATATAAAACATTAGACATTAGTGAGATTAAGAATGTTAAAGATCTTCCTGTATTCTCTAAGGGGTGTGACTCTTCATACTCTTGGTCTAAAAAGTATAGACATCTATTAAAGAAACTAAGCGCTCAAGAAGTAAAAAACACTTTAGTTGAATACCTTCCGGGAGACGCTTGGAATTCTAATCCTGCAGGAACAGACTTTCACTTAGCGATTACTGGTGGTGAACCTTTAATGAGAAAAGGTCAAAAGTTAATCCTTGAGTTACTAGAAGAGTTTAAGAATTCTGATGCAGGTGTTCCTAAGTTTGTTACATTTGAAACTAATGGTACACAAGCTCTAATTCCTGAACTTAAAGATTATATTAAGAACTCAACTACAGAGTTTTTCTTTTCCGTATCCCCAAAAATCTACTCCGTATCTGGAGAACCAGCCTCTAAAGCTATTAAACCTGAAGTCTTAAAAGAATATATAGAAGTGTCGAAAACTGGACAGCTTAAGTTTGTTGCAGATGGTTCGAACAGAGCGTGGGAGGAGATATTTAACGCAACTAAACTTCTAGATCCTGATTCTGTTTATTCTAGATGGGTAATGCCAGTTGGTGCTACATTAGAAGAACAGGAAGCTAACGCAGGTGATATTGCTAACCAAGCAATTGACTATGGATACAACGTGTCTGCTAGGGTACATTGTTATCTATTTGGTAATCAGATAGGTACATAAACTGCTTGACAATTCTGTATAAATACTGTTATAATACATAGTATATAACATCAACGGATGGCTATGTGTTATACAACAACAATCTCAAGTAAAGGAGAACTAAATGAGTTTTAATAAAGTAAAAACGGATCCAGATCTGGGTCTTAAAATTCACAAACACCTACTATCTGTAGGTGTTGAAACACCAACAATAGATTCAACATTATCAGTATCGTCTAAAGATAAGATTAATACAATCGAACCTTTATTCGCCGAGATATGGAAAACACTCGGTATGGATATGTCTGATGATTCACTAATGGAAACTCCAAAGAGAATGGCCAAGATGTGGGTTAATGAAACTATGTGGGGTCTTGAATATGAGAACTTCCCTAAGTGTACAGCCGTACAAAATAAAATGCACTATGATGAAATGGTCATCGAAAAGGATGTTACTGTAATGTCCCAATGTGAGCATCATGGGGTTGTCATTGATGGTGTAGCACATATCGCTTATATCCCTAATCATAAAGTATTAGGTCTATCTAAATTAAACCGAGTAACAGAATACTTCTCTAAGCGGCCACAAATTCAAGAACGCCTAACTGTACAGATTGCAGAGGCACTTAAGTTTATCCTCGAAACACAAGATGTCGCTGTTATAGTTGATGCTAAGCATTACTGTGTGAAATCAAGAGGTGTTGAGGATATGTTATCATCTACTACTACATCTCATATGTCTGGAGTCTTTAGAGATAAATCTGAACCACGAGCAGAATTTCTTCAGCTGATTAGAAGGTAGAGTATGAGTTATACATATATAATGTCGGGTATCTCTATGGTGCTTAAAAATGGCCATCCTTCGCTTAGAGATAATGTAAAATATTCTGGAGCTGTGGCATCCACCATTAAAAGCTTTAAGGGATTCCTTAATTTTGAGATGATGTTTAACGCATACCAAGAAGATAATTTGATGGGTAAGTATCTTTCTAAATATAATTATTTTGGTTCAACTTGGCATGCGGACTCTGGCGGGCTTCAGATGGTTACTCAAAACAAAACTATAAATGACGAACTTAAAGATGAAATATATAAGGTTCAAGCTGAACATTCATCGTATGCTATGTGTTTTGATGAAATGCCCATAAGAGTAACAGAGACCGCAGGTTTGGCTTCAAGAGTTGATTTGTCTGGTAGACAGTACATTGTTGAGTGGAACGTGGATAAAGCTAAGCAAACGGGACTTAATGTAAAGCGTCAGATTGAGATCATTAGGGAAAGCAATTCAGACTCTAAAGTTTTTATTATTTGTCAGGGTAACGAAACTCAAGACTTTGTTGTATATTATAATAACGCTATGGCACAAATTCCTGAAGAATATTATACATCAATTGCTGGGGTGGCTTTATCCGCGGCATGTACAGGCCTCGGTATGTTAGAGTCTGTCAAGATGGCAGCTTCTTATGGATATATGCATATACCTGAAGGGATGGGAAAAAAGTTACATTTCCTTGGTTTCGGTTCCCTAAATAGATTGTATCCTATGATGGCACTTGAACAGTCTGGTTATATAGATGCTGATATTACTTTTGATTCAAGTTCACACGCAATGAACTGTTTACTTGGTCAGGTTGATGTTACAGATTCAGAATTCCTTGAAGACGGAAATTATGAATTTGGTAATGAAATTAAGCGCACCAGTTTTACAGAAAGTATCTATAAACATCTTTTTACTAAGTATTCGTCTGTGTTTAAAAAACATTATCCTAATATCTCGGAAGACATTTACCTTGATATTGTGGGTTACGATCACCTTACTTCTAAGCGTTTCAGAAAACGCAGAATGCCGAGGAGTTTAGTTAAAAAGAGCTCTATTTCCACAAAAGATTCAATAGGAATACAATTGTATACAAGATTTCTGATGGCTTTTGAATCCTTCACATCATTTTCTTCTAATATGGAAAAAGCATTTAAGGATCTTAATAATGGAATTTTTGAGAATACAACAAATCGTTCTTTAATTGCCATTCAAAGTCTTGTTAAGGTGAAAACAACTGAGGACTATGAGGAATGGTTATCTCATGTAGGAAAGTATGTCAAGTCTAATAGGATAGTCAGATTTGCAACTGAATTTGACGCCAGAACACTAAGCCGCAAAGCATTAAATGATATAGGTGGCGAAGTGGTTAATAAAGAAGAACTTGACGGATTTCTTAAAACTAGAAAGAACGACAAAAAATCGAAGGCAAGGTTACCATTATGAGTGAAAAACTATATTACACGTGGAAGCAACACGACGCGGATGTTAAGTACATTGTAGAGAATTATGACTTTGACGGAGTAGTAGCTCTGTACAGAGGTTCTTTGCCAATCGCAACACATCTATCAAACGTTAAAGATGTTCCACTATCTATTATTAACTATCAATCTTATGTTGATGGTGAACAAAAGATTACTAAAAAGAAACCAGAATGGATGCATTTAGCACACGACCCGTCTATTCAAAAGAAACTATTAGTGATTGATGACATATATGATTCTGGTAATACTATCAGATTACTCCAAGACTTTATTGGAGTTGATGATTCTTTAACATACCTTACAGTTTTTGGTAAAGAGAATAAAGACTCTGTCGAGTATATTAGGGAAAATGAAGGTCAATGGATTGTCTTTCCTTGGGAATCCGTAAATTAATGGAGATGAATATGAAGAAACTATTAAAGAAACTATTAAAGAAACTTAACCACAAAAACGTATCAGTATTAAAGTCTGTTCTAAGAATTTTGGCAGGTCTTGCACTCCTTCCTATTTCCGTGGCTGTTGGTTTATTAATTATTTTGGCAGAAGTTCTTGGGATTTTAGAAGAATTTGTTTGACAATTAAAGAAATTTGTAGTATAATATATAATATAGACAATAAGGAATTGGTGATAATATGAGTAAATGGGTAATTGATAAGACTATGGAGTTTTGTTATGGCCATAGGGTATGGACACAAAAACTAAACGGTGAGTTCTCAGACGACCTTCAATGTGCGTGTAGACATCTTCATGGTCATGAGGGTAAAGCTTTAATTCACTTAACAGGTGACGGTCTTGATTCTACCGGTATGGTAACAGACTTTAGACATCTTGAGTGGCTTAAGAAGTGGATCAATGCTAATGTAGATCACCAGTTTATTTTAGATAAGTCTGACCCACTTTATAAACAATTGATTGGTGATGGCACTCTCTACCCTGTAATGGTTACAGGGACAGACTATGTGGCTGGGTGGAAGATTGACTTATCTGAAGAAGACTGTGAAACTCCTGAGTATGAATATAAAGAAGGTTTCTTTATTGTAGATTTTGTACCAACATCAGAGAACTTATCGAAGTGGATGGCGGAGTTGGTTCAAGTTAAAATGTCACCTCTTAATGTAACTGTAGAGTCTGTTGAGTGGTGGGAAACACCTAAATCAAGGAGTATATATTATGTGTAGCATTTTCGGAAGTTTTAATAAGAACAGAATAATTGAATTGGCAGAGTTAAATCAATTCAAAGGAACATTTTCTTATTCGTTAACACAAGATGACAGAAGTCGTAAAGCTTTCGGAAAGTTTGATAATGATGCCCTGAATGATATTGTACAGACTGATAACTATATTATTGGTCATGTACAAGCACCTACAGGCGGTATGATTAAAGACGATAATAGGATTCATCCCACATTGATTGGTGAATCATTATTATGGCATAATGGGTTACTCACAAAACGGGGTATTAAGTATTTACAAGATTACCTAAATACCACAGAGGAATTTGACACCAAACTCTTACACAAATACTTCGTGCAACATAATTTTACCGGTTTAAACCGGATTGAGGGATTATTTACTTGTGTATTTAAACACGGAACTGAATTCTATGTATTTAGAACAAAACATGGTAAATTATATGTTAATGATGAACTAGATCTATCATCTGAACGATTTGAAGGGTCTAAATGTATTAACTATGACACCATATATAGAATGAACTTTGTAGAAAAACTGTTACAACCTGTATCTTATTTTAAAACAAATAGATACAACGTTATTATTAACGGAGAACTAGATGATTGATTTGCCAGATACTAAAAAGAACGTGTGTATATCTTTATCTGGGGGTTTAGACTCTACAGTATTAGTACACGCATTAGTAAAGGAATATGGTAAAGATCAAGTAAAGGCTCTTTCATTTGATTTCGGTCAACGTCATAATATTGAACTTGATATGGCTAAAGCAACAGCCTTAAAATTGGGTATTGAACACAACATATACAAACTGGATTATCTTAGGGATATTGCTAAAGACACATCGGCTCTAATAGAAGGTTCTGATCTTAAGCCTAAGACTGCAGAAGAAAATGCAGGTGATCCTCAGGTTAACACTTATGTTCCTTTTAGAAATCTACAGTTTGCCGCTATTACTGCTGCATATGCAGAGGCTAAGGATTGTGAAACTATATTCCAAGGCTTAAATGCTGTAGATGAATATGGATATTGGGATACATCTACACTCTTTACAGATGCTGTAAACAATGTATTAATGTTAAATAGAATGAATCCTGTACAACTTGTAGCTCCTTTCATTGATTTATATAAAGATGACGAATTAAGATTAGCTAAAGAATTATCTATTCACTTTGGATATGATATCTTAGAAACAACATGGTCGTGCTATAACG
>LWDU01036381.1_pt1 | contig 11818 bp, 10 predicted proteins | sample 727161 | NCBI WGS metagenome assembly LWDU01 (sample SAMN04566230, study PRJNA314399) | hydrothermal vent metagenome | isolation source: deep sea hydrothermal plume seawater | place: Mexico: Gulf of California, Guaymas Basin | collected 2004-07-11 | reverse complement strand
AGACGCTGCGCAACGAGAGCACGCACGGCCTTGCGGAACTCCGGCCGCGCACATCGCTTGCTTACCGTTACAGCGGATACACCGATTTCTTTGGCTGCATCCACCTGGCGTACACCAGCTGCCAGCAGCTCAATCAAGCGTTGGTCCTGTGGACTCCATTCTGTTTTTATGCCGTTGGGCATTATTTAAGACTCGTTTAGTTTTCGGCGTTTTTCGCGTCTCTTGTCGGCGGCCATCTGCGCCTTGAGTTTTTTCTTCATGCCTGTGGTTGATGTCATTCTTTAGCTCCAGGAGTTCCGTTAGTTGTTACATCTAACTGCGTGTTACACATCGAGCGGAAGCCGTCCGTTGCGGTAGTAGTCGTCCGCCGTGCCAGTGTGCTGGCGGATCAAATACGGAAATCCGGTTGTTATCTTGAACGGAATATTGCCGTCCGTTGTTCGCGTTGGCTTGCCGTCGACGCGACGCACAACGCTCCGGGCGGCCTTGATTCCGTCCAGCCCGATCAACGGACACAGACGATTGACTTCACCTATCCAAGACGAGATAGTTCGTTAAGTCGGAAATCTCGGATTGCGTGCCAAGGTTGCGGCCACACTTCCAGACCAGCCTTACGAATAGCTCGCGTAAGATGCCCTCCGACGTTGGTTTCGTAACGCCCTTCCCGAATTCTCTGGCCGTTTGCGTCGGTCAGTTCAAAGTCAGGCTTCTGCCGTAAGTCTCCAAGTTCGTTAAAGACGTATTCTTCATCTTCGGCGGCAAGTTCGCGTGCTTGTTCCAGTACTGGTCGCAATTCCGTAAACAACGGAACGGTTCGCGTTGGGTTCTTGCTGCGATCAGTTCCCGAATGGGCTGTATCTTTTTCTCGCAGTTCGTTTCTTGGATCGTCTTCTTGAAATGACACATCGCTCCATCGCAGAATTAAAGCTTCAGCAATGCGGCAACCAGTCCACCGCACAAGGTTCAGAAGGAGCTTGAATTCAAATGGGTGCGGTTCATTCAGCAAATGGTCAATGGTTTCTGGAGTGACCAGCTTTTCTTGAATCTTCTGTTTGCTCATCGTTTTTACGATCTTGAAATCTTTGCCGCTGTACTTGATCGGATTCTTTTCGATCCATTCATGATCGGCAGCGTACTGGAACGCTTGCCGCGTTCTTTTCAGATAGTTGCCGATAGTGCTTGCTTCCCGTCCTTCACGCTTCATTTCTGAGATGAAATTCTCAACGTCTCCAGCAGTTACGTCGGCAATCAATGTTTCGCTTCCGACGTAATCCTCGAAGACCTTTTGAGCCTGCCGATAATTGCGGCAGCTTCTTGCTTTGTTGACGCCAAGTTTTGACTGGCAGTGCTCATCAAAAATCTGTGTCACAGTTTTACTGCAAATGATCTCACCTGTATCCGATGCCTTCAAATAATAGGACGACCGAACTTGGACAGCCATTGAAAAGGTGGAGTCCCCCATCTGCTCCAACTGCTCCCAAATGTTGACCCGGTAGTTGCCGTCGTGGTGCCGACACACCTCCACACGATGCAGACGGGGCGGCTTGCCGACTTTCTCCAACACCTGCGACTTGATCTTCTCCGTGTGGTTCGATAAGTGAGCGAGGTCGAACAGTTCTGAGTCAGTACTTGCCATTCGCAACTGGCCGAGGTGATTGTGATCGCTGCATCGAACGGCACTCACATACTCGCGGACTTCGCCGCCAGCGACGCACCAAAACCTCATTCGCTCAGGCATTTTACCGTGAAAATCAGGAGTGCCGTCGTGTCGCTGAGGTCGCTGATTGGCGTCTCCCATTTTGCCCCATCTTTGGTATGGTTCAGCACAGGCGTTAGTGAGTTCGTCACTGACCGGCGGACGTTTTCTGGAAAACTGAGCATTGGAAATGAGTTTGATCACGGAGGCCCTGCAACATTTTCGGGGGATTGGCCCTGTGCGGCTGGCACAACTGCACGAAGCAGGCGTACGGTCGTGGCACGACGCCGTGGCTGCCCCGGAACGCGTTGCACAAGGACTTCGCCGTGAAATTCTGGACGAATCAGAACGCTGCCTGCAGGCTCTGGCCGATGATGACATTCAGTACTTCGTCCGGAACCTGTGTACGAAGGACAAATGGCGGGTACTGCATCAGTATCTGGACCGGGCTTCGTTTTTTGATATCGAGACCACAGGACTGGAATACGACGACACAATTACCGTCATTGTCTGTTGGCATAAGAATCAATTGCATACGTTCGTTGAGCATGAGAACCTGGATGACTTTCTGGAATTGCTCGACGATGTTGATCTGCTGGCTTCGTTCAACGGCAGTACCTTTGATGTTCCGCGAGTCCTGGACGGATTTCACATTCCGGAACTGCCCTGTCCGCATCTCGATCTCAGGTGGCCGTGTTATTATCGAGACCTTCAAGGTGGTCTGAAACAGGCTGTGTCGCAGTTGGGAATTGACCGTCCGCCTGATCTGCAGGACGTTGATGGCAGTTTTGCCGTCGACAGGCTGCTCGTGATCAACTGATTCGCTACTGTGCCGCCGATGTGTTGCTTCTGCTGCCGCTGGCAGATGTGTTGGTTGGGCGGCAGCCCAGAACGGTGAGCGAGTTGTGGTCCCAACTGCCGAACGTGGAATCGCCGCCGACACCAACTGATGCAACACAACCTGGACGAGCGATCGCTGCAAAAATGTTCGGTCAGGGCAGTCCGTCCAGATTACGAACTCGCCGTCGAAGCGTGTGATGCAGCACGGGTCTGCCGATGCTACGCCACACACGACATTGCGCTGTGACCTGACTACACTTCGTCCGTTCCTGCCAACTGATCCGGAAGCTTCTGATGACCGAACAACATCCATCCCGCATGGGACACCCGCCTGACTTTGTCACGGAACCCAGTACCGCCCCGATTTATCAAACCACAGCTTTTGATGTGCCTGATCTGAAAGTTCTGGCGGACATCTATTCAGGCAACGTGACCGGGCATGTCTATACCCGTGACAGCAATCCGAATCATGCGGCGTTGTCGGATTCGATTGCTGCGATGGAAGGCGCCGAGGCCGGATGTGTTTTCTCTTCGGGCATGGGGGCAATCGCTGCTGTGTCGATGCACCTGGCTGGTTCCGGTGACCACATCATTGTGGCCAAATCGTTGTACGGCATCACTTTGAAGCTGATTGGACGGCTGCATCAGAAATTCGGTGTGCATGTTTCTTATGTGGACGCCGGTGATTCGGAATCCATTAAAGCGGCATTGCAATCCAGCACGAAGATGTGCCTTGTGGAAACGATTTCCAACCCGTTGCTCGAAGTCACCGACATCAGAATGGTGGCGGACACGTTGGGTGATGTACCGCTGGTCGTGGACAGTACCTTCACCACGCCCGAACTCATCCGCCCCATCGAACATGGTGCGACCATCGTTGTGCACAGTGCGTCAAAATACCTGAACGGCCACGGCGACGTCATGCTGGGCGTGGCGGCGGGCACAATACGACGCATGAAGTCCGTCCGATCGACGGCCAGCGCCTTCGGTCAGAACGGCAATCCGTTTGAATCGTGGCTGACGCAGCGTGGCTTAAAAACTCTGCCACTGCGCATGAAACAAATCTGCAACACGACGACCCGGCTGGCCGAGTTTCTTCAGGGCCATGCGGGAACGCGTCACGTCTTTCATCCGTCGCTGCCCGAACATGGCACCCATCGACTGGCCACGGAGCTGTATCCGAATGGCACTGGCGGCATTATCTCGTTCTGCCTGGCAGCGGATGGCAAAGAAGGTGTTTCGAAGTTTATGCAGGCCGCCGAGAATATCCCGTTTTCTCCAACGCTCGCCGATCCCCGGACCACGTTGTCGCATCCGGCCACGACGTCTCACGCATTCATGTCCCGGCAGGACCGCGCCTCCATCGGAATCACCGATGAACTGGTACGGCTGTCAGTGGGGCTGGAATCCTTCGAAGTCCTGCGTGACGAACTTGGTGAGGCGCTGTCAAAAATCTGAGTCGCTGCTTGCTTGCACGCAGTGGAGACGTGTCGCGGTGTCAGCAGAGCTGGAATTGGTTTGGAACAACGGAAGTCCGAGGAGGAGAAGACGAGTACGAGACACGAGGACGACATTTCTGTTCTTTCTTCGTCCTCGTACTTCCTACTCGTCTTCTCGTCCTCGATGTCTTCCCTTTTTTTGCGCGATGACGTTGTGTTACCCATTTGTCAGTGACCAACTGAATAGATCGGTCAGCCAATGAACGTCCCGTCTCCGTTTCTGCACAGTTCCAGCGACCGATGGACGGCACTGGGGCGTTCACGGTGGGTTTGCTGCAAAAGGGACAAAGGGAATGAATCCGGGCACTCACGTCCCCCGCTCGCCAAAACACGGGCGAGCCCGGCACGTCAGTGCCCGGATACCGGCGAGCCGGCCACGTCAGTGCCTGGATGGTGCTTGCCTGCGGTGCTCCGGAAACTCCCGCCATCGCAGTGACTGTGTCGTAACTGGGGATTTGGCAATTGCCGAGTCGCATCTGCGTGGGAATCCGCCGCTTCGGCGAACGCATTGCTGAAATGCTGAACAATGCGTTGGTCGTACTCGTTCGGGCACTTCGTGCGCGACCTGTTGTGTTTTGCCTTGTTGACAATCCAGACATTGTCTTCCTGTCCGAGCGCGGCGGCAATTGTCCGGGTTACCGCAGGCGTGACATAAGAATCGCGATCTCCGGAAATCAGCAAAACGGGTTGTTGCGTGTGCGTCGCCAATTCCGGCTTAAGAAGGACATATCGACAGGCTCGTGACTTCTCGCTGCGAGCCAGTGAGGTCCGCAGCGTCCTGTTCACGTGCCATGTCGGCAACCGACTGAAGACCCAGTCAGGGATGATCACGCGGGAAAACTTGTCCAGAAAGGAATGGATCATTTCCATTGTGGTGAAGCCGCTGTCGGTGACGACTGCGGCGACCTGCGGATATCGGCAGGCAGCCAGCATCGCCGCACTGCCACCGCGGCTGACGCCCATCATTCCCAACGGAAGCTGACTGAGTTTGGGGTCGTCGTCAATAAAGGCCAGCACCGATCCTATGTCTGTCAGCTCAAACTCCGTGATCCAGTGACTGGGTTCATAACCATTCTGTGAATCGCTGTTTCCCTGTCCACGAAAGTCAAAACTCAGGACGGCAAACCCGGCAGACATCAAAGCCTGGGCGTATGTCACCGCGGTCCAGTGGTCGCTGTTCAGCTCTGGCAGGAACACGACCAGACCGGGAGATTTGGTTGCCGGGTGATACAGACTCCCGGAGAGCTTCAGCCCGTCTGACGTGGGAATCGAAAGCAACGTCGCAGAGTTATCGGGTTGAGACAGCGTTGCCCCGACCGGCATCACGCTTTCTATAATTCCCTGAATTCGTTTTGACGCATATTGGTGATACCAGAAATCGCAGAGCACAATCGTGCAGCCTACGATGGCAATAATCATCCAGAGCGACATCGAGATACAAACTCCGTTAAACAAGACGCTCTAGTCGGCAACCTTGTCCAGACCGTGAGTATGAGCCAGTGACAATTCGGTCACGCTGCGTACTCGGTGATGATCAGTGACACGTTTTGACCACCGAACCCGAAACTATTGGAAAGGCAGGCTGTCGCGTTTGTCTCCCGGGCGGCGTTGGGAATGTAGTCGAGGTCGCACTCGGGGTCAGGCGTCGAATAGTTAATTGTTGGTGGCAGAACTCCGTCTCTCATGGCCAGAAGACACGTAATCGCTTCGACACTGCCAGCGGCGGCGATCAGGTGTCCCAGCATGCTCTTGATACTGGAGATCGGCGTGTTGAACGCATGCTCTCCCAGTCCGCCTTTGATCGCCATCGTTTCAACGCGATCGTTTACCTTGGTGCTTGTTCCGTGAGCATTCACGTATCCGATGTCTTCCGGATTCACTTCCGCATCGGCCAGGGCCATTTTGATACACGCGATGGCTCCGCGACCTTCCGGGTGAATGTCAGTAATTCGGTATGCATCGGCGGTTGAACCGTAGCCTTTGATTTCGCCGTAGATCTGAGCGCCGCGAGCCCTGGCATGTTCCAGTTCTTCAAGAATCACCATGCCCGCTCCTTCGCCCAGCACAAACCCGTCGCGATTAAGGTCAAACGGACGTGACGCTTCCGCAGGACTGTCGTTGCGCTCGGATAACGCCGTCAGCAGATTGAACCCTGTGACACCAAACGGATGGATCATGCTGTGGGCACCGCCGGACAGCATGGCGTCTGCGTCACCGCGGCGAATGATTTCAGTCGCTTCGCCAATCGCCTGGCTGGATGCGGCACATGCCGTCAGGCAGTTCAGGTTGGGCCCCTGAGCATTAAACAGGCTGGCAAGATGTGCGGCCGGCATGTTTGGCTCCAGTTCCAGTTCGAACTGTGGGTTCATCGCGTCCAGAAAGTCTCGCGTGAATCTTTCCAGATCGACTTCGCCGTCATTATTCGAATCGGCCACCAGAGTCATGAACTGTATAAAGTCCTGCTGACCCTCACCCGCCCCCAGATAGACACCCAGCCTCGACGGATCAAAGCTGGAACTATCGGAAATCCCGGAATCCGCCATCGCCTGTGTGGCGGCGCCAATCGCGAATCGAATGTTGCGTCCGGCATCCGCAAATCGATTGGGGTCCGGGACAAGGGAGTCAAAGTCGAATCCGCGAACTTCGGCCGCAAATCGGGTTGGGAAATTTGCCGCCTCAAAATGCGTGATTCCTCCAACACCGCTGCGTCCGTCCTGCAGTGCCTGCCAGAGATCCTGAACGTTGTTGCCCAGAGGTGTGATACACCCGATTCCTGTCACAACCACTCGACGTTTCATAGTTCTTCTCTTTACAAAAATTGCGGTCCTGCCAGCTGCAGACGGAGGTCATGCGGTGGCTGAGGAATCTGCGTCTTTGTCGGTTTTTTCCACGGTCAGTATGTCCAGCAGATTCATACGGAACACAAAGTTCTTTTGATCGATCCGGCTGAGTTGCGGGTCATCGGAGGACAGGTGCACGAAAACGATGTCGGCTTCAGCAACCAGACGGTCCTCGACGGTGGCGGTGACCTTAACCGAGCCACCTTCCACACTGGCGTTTTCCAGAGTTGCGGAATAAATCAGCTGATCACCGGGGCAGGCCATGCTGTGAAACTCAACCTTTGGCACTTTGGCCAGAATGACATTGTATTCAAAGTCGTTCTTTTCGCCGAGAAGGATGCCGCCGGTCTGAGCCATCCCTTCGATCATCAGCGACGCTGGCATAACAGCGAATCCGGGAAAATGATCGTGCAGATGTTCTTCCGACAACGATACATTCTTCACGGCCCGGGCAGATTCGCCGGAATTGAATTCGATGAACTTGTCAATCCAGTACCATCGCATGGCATCATTCCTGTCTGCAAGCGGCGAGGAAGCGATGAACAGCCGCTGAAAAAACGTCCTGGACACGGGTTTGCGCAGCGGCAATCCCGCTGCGATCGGCCGCATAAAACCTACAAAATCTGGTAGATGGCGAGCCGGTGGCGTCAGTCACCGGATTTATCAATGCGTTGACACGCACCGCTCGCCAGGTACACCTGTTTCAGCCAACCAAAGTCAGTGGTTTGCGCCAAACTGCTTTAGCCAAGACGTGACGCTGTAAACTTGCAGATCATGTCAACCGTGAACATGTCTGAAATCTTGCTGACCTGTGGGTCTTCAGCAAATTTGTCAACGTCGGCATGAGGCATTTTTTCCCGCAGCTGGGCGATGCCATCTTCGGTTACCTTGCCGTCAGCCACAAAACCGGAGTCCGAAGTTGCCAGGTTTTCCGGGAACAGTTCACCACGCGGTATTTTGATGTCGAAGTTCTTTTCCAGACGGAACACGATATCCAGAAAGTCGATTGATTCAGCGCCCAGATCTCCGATCAAAGTCGCTTCAGAAATGACTTCGTCGTCATCGACTCCCAGTGCGTCGACTAGTGTTTCCTGGACCTTCTCAAAGATCTCTTCAGAGGATGCCATTTACAAGTGTCTCCATAGATCGCGCGTTTTGATCAGCGCAATTTGAAACTATCGCCAAACCCAGCAAACCGGTTTCATTCAGGCGACGTTGAATGAATCGGTTATCCCAAAATTTCCCTGACCCCCAAAGCCAGAGAAATCGTCGGCAGAGTGTAGACACGCCACACCCAAAAATCGACTATTAAGCGCCGTGAAGCGACAACAGTCGAAAGTTTTCACCTTTGTCCATGTTTCGGGGACAGTGTTTCTCAAAGACCGCCCAAAGTCAGGCCCCCATCCACTTTCAGGATCTGTCCGGTAACGTAGGATGATGATTCCTGTGCAAAAAACAGGACGGCGTTGGCGATGTCCTCCGGATTGCCAAGTCGGCGGGCCGGAATCTTCTTTTTGATCTCTTTTCCGGCGGCGGCCACAACAGCTTCCGTCATGTCCGTCTGAATAAAGCCGGGGGCCACAGCATTGGCAGTCACCCCACGGCGTGCCAGTTCTGTGGCGATGCAGCGAGTGAATCCTTCCACGCCGCCCTTACTGGCGGCGTAATTGGCCTGACCGGGGTTCGATACATCCGCAGCGACGCTGGACATGTTGATGATCCGCCCGTACCGCTGCGACATCATCTGGCGAGTTGCGGCCTGGCAGAAATTGAACACGCTGGTCAGGTTGGTGTCGATGACGTCCTGCCACTGCTGGGCGTCCATCATGGCCAGCAGTCCGTCCTTGATGATGCCCGCGTTGTTGACCAGGATGTCCACGGATCCCCACGCTTCGATAACGTCGGCAATCACCTTGTCAGCGGCATCCTTGGACCGAACATCTGCCTGAAACGCGATGGCTTCCTGGCCTTTTTCTTTAAGGCTCGCGACGACTTCGTCGGCAGCAGTAACATTCGAATTGTAAACGAAGGCGACTTTCGCGCCGGCCGCGGCCAACGCTTCGACAATAGCGCGACCGATGCCGCGGCTGCCGCCGGTAACAATTGCAACACGTCCGTCGAGACTCATCTATCTGGTTCTTTCAGTGAAGAGGGGAGATCTGGTTCTTGAATTGATAGGGACTGAGTGACTTCAACTCCCTTTGCTGTAGGCTCAGCAGGCTTTCGCCTCAAACGTCGGCTGGAGTATGGTCCGGTCGAATCTGCTCAAACAATTCCTTCATCGCTGCCTGAATGCGATCATCGATCGCTCCCATGTCCTGACGCTGACTCTTCAGGTTTTGCTTTGAAAGAACGATTTTTGCGCTCACTGCCGAGATACCCTCAACAGTTCCTGCGGCCACAAAACTGGCCGTATTGTCCTCGTTTTTCTTGAGCGTCACCGTCACGTTCAGCGTCTGACCGGGCTTCAGGAAGCTGTTGAATTTTACCGCCCGAGCCTGCTTCAACAACAGCGTGCTGAAGCCAAAATCATCGGTCACGCGAGACAGCCAAGCGCAACTTTGCACCATTGCTTCGACCATCATCACGCCCGGTAGGACAGAAAATCCAGGGAAATGGTCCTGGAGATACTCTTCAGCAAGTGACACGTTCTTAATCGTAGAAATCGATTCGCCCGGTGTGATTTCGGTGATGCGATCGACAAGGCAAAACTTCATGGGTGGGGATGAGAGTAAGGGGTGTCATGTGAGTGGCCATTTGCGCGGAATTTCCGGTCGCTGAGGCAGTTTACGCAACTATAGCCGCGACACGCTGTGCCCACAACGAAGCGCTGCGAAACACCTTGTTGAATTCCAACTGACATCCCTGGACGGTCTCATAGATTCACCAATCGTTCAGGTTTGTTGGCACGCTAAATGCTGGTGTGCTGCAAAAAAACTGGTCTTTTGTCAGCTTTGAGCAGAACAAATTGCAACCATGCAGCCGGAACGCAAAGATTGCCGCTGAGCGGACTAACCGGCAAATCTTGCCGGTTCGGTAACCTGGGTGTCAGTTATTTGAATTTGCCTATTTTGTGTGTTTAGTCGACATTGCCTATGTTATATTCTCGATGAGTGTAACTAACTGGATCGGCTTCTCGCGGGTGGGTAGTTTTTTTGCTGCCAATTCGCCCTTCCGGCAGCTGAATTTTCCAACATCTGAATTGTCGTTTTGTGCACGAGGGGCGTTCCTCGTGACGTTTCAAATTACTGAATCATTACGATTCAAGGGAGGAGTCGAACGAACATGCGGTATGTTCTGTCACTCGCAGCTGTAGCACTTATGTCTGCATCTGCACAAGCTGGTGGCTGCTTCGGCGGCAAAGTCAGCTCTTGTTGCTCCGCACCTTGTGCCTCAAGCTGCAGCCCATGTGGTGCCAGTGCCTGTGGTTCAAGTTGCGGAAATGCCTGCGGCCAGAGCTGTGGAACGTGGGAGACTGTTGAGCGAACAGTCATGTGCCCACAGATGGTCACCGAGACGCGAACCATTACGGTCAATGTTCCTCATCGGGAGCAGCGTCAGGGGACTCGCACTGTTTGCAAAACCGTCAATGATCAGGTTGAGCAGACGTACACAGTCTGTGTTCCTTACCAGGAGCAGATGACTGGCACTCGAACAGTCTGCAAAACTGTCAATGATCAGGTCGAGCAGACGTACACGGTTTGTGTTCCTTATCAGGAGCAGATGACCGGGACTCGAACTGTCTGCAAGACCGTTGTGGATCAGGTTGAGCAGACGTACACGGTATGTGTTCCTTACCAGGAGCAAATGACCGGTACTCGAACAGTCTGCAAAACCGTTCTGGATCAGGTTGAGCAGACGTACACTGTCTGCGTTCCTTATCAGGAGCAAATGACGGGGACTCGAACTGTCTGCAAGACAGTGATGGATCAGTCTGAGCAGACTTACACTGTCTGTGTTCCTTATCAGGAACAGGTGACTGGTACTCGCACTGTCTGCAAGATGGTTCCTGTTCAGAAAACTCGTACCGTTTGCAAGGATCAGGGTCATTGGGAAGAAACCTGCGACCCCAAAACCGGCTGCAAGAAGCGATGCTGGGTTTCAAACCCGGTACAGGTTGAAGTTCCTTACACATGCTGCGAGCGTGTTTCAGAAGAGGTGCCTTACACCTACTGTGTGACAAAGACTCGCCAGGAACAGCGAACTCGAACAGTTTGCTGCCCACGAGTCGTGAAGGAAGAGGTTCCTTACACCTATTGCGTCACGAAAACTCGTCAGGAACAGCGCACTCGAACGGTCTGCTGCCCGCGAATTGTGAAGGAAGAAGTTCCTTACACTTACTGCGTCTGCAAGACTCGTCAGGAACAGCGCACTCGAACCGTCTGCTGTCCTCGTATTGTGAGGGAACAGGTTCCTTACACTTACACGGTCTGCAAGGTTCGTCAGGAACAGCGAACTCGGACAGTATGTTGCCCTCGAATTGTTAAGGAAGAAGTTCCTTACACATACACGGTCTGCAAGACACGTCAGGAACAGCGAACTCGGACCGTCTGCGTTCCGCGAGTTGTTTCGGAAGAAGTGCCTTACACATACTGTGTCTGTGTAAATCGTCCGGAACAGCGTGAAGTTCAGGTTCAGGTCTGCCAGATGGTTGAGAAAACTGTTTCCTGCAAGGTTTTCAAGCCAGCCTGTAACAGCTGCAAGTAGTTACTGCCTCGACTGCGATTGTGAGTCCTGCGGGACGGCAACCAGTCAGCAGAATAAACAGAGAACGCTCCGGAAAATATTTTCCGGAGCTTTTTTCGTTTGCCCAGCGAAGCTGGCAAACCCTGTCGCTGCTTGTCGGATGGCGAACTGCAAAGGGATGTATGGTGAGCTGGCAGGCTGGATTCGTCGTCGTCTGCGAGCCAAACAACTCGCGTTATGGAAGAAGCCGGGGAGAC
>LWDU01032611.1_pt1 | contig 11818 bp, 12 predicted proteins | sample 727161 | NCBI WGS metagenome assembly LWDU01 (sample SAMN04566230, study PRJNA314399) | hydrothermal vent metagenome | isolation source: deep sea hydrothermal plume seawater | place: Mexico: Gulf of California, Guaymas Basin | collected 2004-07-11 | reverse complement strand
CGTCGGAAAGTAAAATGGCGCCAGGGGAGAGATTTGAACTCCCGAGGGATTGCTCCCAGTGGCTTTCGAGGCCACCGCAATACCGGACTATGCGACCCTGGCTATCAATAAGTCCAGATATGTTGGGTCTTAATGTTCACGGTAACTATTATTCTCTCTTTCTGTGATGAAGTCTTATGGAATGGCAAGTTACAATAGATGATAAAGTAAAAAATGTGGATTTAGCTGATGGAAGCACTGCTAATGATCTTGTTAATCATCTTGAACTTCATCCAGATAGTTTATTGGTCGTAACTGATGAAGAAAAAATGAAACCTATTCCTCTCATATCAAAACTACCTGATAAACCAATAAGGATTATCTTAGTTGCCTCTGGTGGTTAACATACCATCTTATTTATTAGTCTGGATTGTCGGACCTATAGTTAGAAACAAGTAATGGTCAGAAAAAAAGCTAAAAAGGAAGAAGCCAAAAAACCTGATAAGGCCGCTAAGGTTCAAAAGAAATCTACAAAAGACAAGAAAAATTCAAAGTCTAAAACAAAGAAAATGACCCTTGAAGAAGAAGGTAAAGGCCGATTAGTTGTTTCGCAAACTGAAAAGGATGAAATTGATGCAGTTATAGATACATTCTGGGCTTTTGTAAACAAGGTCAAGAAAGCACCAAAACACTTAATGATTATGGGGATATTTATCGCTTTAATTGGTGCGACTTTTTCAGGTTGGGCACAAGAATTAGCAGGTCTGGAAGAAGATGGACTCTGGTATGCAATAACTGAAACGGATGATGAACTAAAATTAAATCCAAATGGAATGTTCCCCGCTTATTCTCCTGGAGATGAAATACGGATTGAAGGGGCTATTACTGAAATTGAATATTTTGGAGCGCTAGACGATTGTAGTGAGGTATCTGCATCCAAACCAGAATTGTGTGAGAAATATCCTCTTATTCATGAGGATTTAGGAATTATTGAGACGGATTCTTATACGAAATTACAACTGCAGAATACCGATTATCTATTCCCCTCTCATATTAATAGTGAATTTAACGAGAATGAATTAGATATTAATTTCGCAAGTGGTGAAAAGTATATCCCCAAAGGAGATGAAAATGGCGTCGTGCCTTTAGGACTTTACTTTGAAAATGAAAATGTATCGGCCGCTGTTTTTACCGATGTTGTTTTTGAAAATATGCTTTTTTCCAATGTAGACTTTACAGATACTTTCTTCGTTGACTGTGTGTTCAATCAAGTTTCGTTCTATAACGTGACTTTTACAAAATCTGTTTTTTCAAATAGTTCATTTGACATTGTCCTGTTCAATAATGTTTCAATAGATTCAAGCAGGTTTGAAAACAGTGACTTAAATCATTTTTTAGTTAAACAATCTAAATTTAATAATACTAATTTTGACAATACACACATTCAAGCTTCCAAATGGTCCTACTCTTCATTAGAAAATGGTGTTTTCCAAAGAAGTTCTATGGATATTGTGATTTTCCGTTCACTTACTGTTAATGATTTTATTGTATATTCATCAACTATAAAAAATAATATCGACGCCCCCGAGACAGCAAATTTTGATTTTACGAGAATTAAACTTGATGAACATGAAATTCGAATTAGTGGAAATGTTGAATCGCAGTACGCTGTTGGTGCTGAAATTTATTTGAGTAAAACTAAGGTCAATATAGGTGGGGAAGGTGCAGGCACTGCTGGCGAACAGGGTGGATGGTTAGAAGGGAGTGTTGAGGGTGACGGATTTAAAACTTCATTGAATGGAAATCTCTCCTCTAATTTAGACCATGAGTTTCTTTCTGTAAAAGCTGAAAATATAAAATTGACTTTCTGGTGGAATATATTGTTTGATAGTATCGCCTTCTTAGGATTTGGCGTTCTAATCTATGCCGTGGGTGGTCAAGACACTGTCTTTGGTTTGTTAAAATTCTTTTCTCCATTCATTATGACTGGGGGATTCTTTGCACTTATGTGGGTCGGTATGTCACAAAGAGATTTCTTGATTCTTAGTCAATTAATGCTTGTTTATTTTGTTCCACCATTTGGCAAAGGCACTGTGATTCCAGGAGGAATTGTTGCAGGAATTGATCCTTGGGTTCTTGCAGTTGCGACGGCGTTTGTTGATATTGCTGTTGGGGTTTTCTTGACATGGAATTTTGATTTAGCAAAGAAAATACCGTTTATTGGAAGTGGAATTACAAGAGTACAACGTAAAGGAGAAGATATGTTGAAATCTTTACCGTGGCTGGAAAGAGCTTCTTTCATTGGTATTGTTGTATTTGTTATGTTCCCTTTCCAAGGCTCTGGAGCTGTGGGTGGAACTATTTTAGGAAGAGCAATTGGTCTTTCTCCAAACAAAAATTTGGGAGCTGTAGCAATTGGCGCCATTAGTGGCTCCTTCTTGCTTTCCGCATCTATCGTTTACGGATTGGGAGTGTTAGCTATTCTGGCACCAATACAGGTTGCTGTAGCAGTTCTATTCATTGGATTCTTGATAGCTATAATCTTCATGTATCAACACTGGGCCGACATATCTATGGATGAAGTTACTCAAACTCTTGGATTGCATAGAGAGGGGATTATTGGCGCACCTTTGACAGCTGCAGGTGAAATGGTAGGAACGGCAGGAGGAACTGTTCTGAGAGTAGCTGGCGATACTGGAAAAGGTGTCGTTACTGTAGTAGATAACACCGGAAAAATGATTACGAAAACCAGTGGAGATATTGTAGGTGGATTTTTAGGGACTTTCACTGAAGATAAATATGATTTTGTTGATTCTAACAAGGCTACGGAATTAGATTCGGGAGTTCTGGTATCAATGCCTAGTGATTCGAAAGGTAGTATTGTAGTCACGGGAGGTGCTGGTTTCATTGGTTCACACTTGGTTGATAGGCTCGTAAAAAGAGATGAACGAGTCATCGTACTCGATAATTTTTCATCCGGAAAATTAGAATTTTTATATGATTCTGTTGAAAAGATAACTTTGATTGATGTTGACTTGTTAAAAGATGATTTTGAAGAATACTTGAAAGGAGCAAAAATTGTCTATCATCTTGCGGCAAACCCCGAAGTGCAATTGGGCATCACTGAGCCTGAGGTCATGCAAGAACAAAATGTTGATGTTACTGAAAAAGTTTTAGAAGCAATGAAAAACGTTGGCTGTAATCGAATTGTATTTACTTCAACTTCGACAGTTTATGGTGATGCTAAAAAGATACCAACTCCAGAAACTGCAAGTCTCAAACCAATCTCAGCATATGGTAGTAGCAAACTTGATGCTGAAAACTTAATTGAAAAATATTGTGAAGAACATAATTTTAGAGGTGTATCGTATAGATTTGCAAACTGTGTTGGGCCAAGAAGCAATCATGGTGTAACGTATGATTTCGTGAACAAACTAAAAGACAATTCAAAAGAATTAGAAATTTTAGGAGATGGTAAACAACACAAATCTTACTTCCATGTTGAAGATTGTATTTCGGCTATGTTAGCAAAAGCACCGGCTGAATTGTGTAGCAAAGGAGAATTTGTAGCACTTAATGTAGGATCAAAAGACGCTATCGATGTTGTTACTCTAGCGAATGAAGTTTGTAAAGCTCTAAAATTAAAAGATGTTAATTACAAATTCACGGGCGGTGTCGATGGAGGAAGAGGTTGGAAAGGTGATGTTAAGAAAATGAGATTAGATATCAAGAAACTGAAATCTCATGGATGGGATCCTCAGTATACCAGCCGAAAAGCCATCCACAATACAGCTGAGTGGCTTAACGATAATTATTAAATTTAGACCGTTCAAGGCCAAAGCAGCTCCTGTAGTGTAGTCCGGCCCATCATTTCGGCTTCTCGAGCCGAGCACCCGGGTTCAAATCCCGGCGGGAGCACCACAAAAATATAGAAAACTTTATAGGTTCTAAGAATTATGTGCTATTAATGAGCTGGGATTCTAAACAAGACTTTCCTGTCAAAACATTGACTAAAAGTGTTTGGGGGGTAGCTTCATGGATTACTCGATGGGAAACCGAAAATGCTCTTGAAGGTTTTCCGGCATTTAAAGGGCCACGTGGCATTATTTTAGCAAGATGGACTGGGGCGTCAAAAATATACATAAGAGATGATGGACAAATAATTGAATTAACAGAGAGATTTGGTTTCCAAGGAAGAAGAAATTTAGATTTGGTTACCTATGATTCAATCGAAGTTCGACACGTTCCAAATCAGTATATGCTTTTAATCGGTTGGATGCTAGCATGGATGTGGGGGCTTGGTCTTATTTTAGTAATTTGGAGTTACTGGAAACAACACACCTTTGTAATACTTAATTTTGGTTTAAAAAGTACTACTAATGAGGCTATGGTCATTCGGATTGATTCTGAGGGATGGTATGAAAAAATTAGTGAATTTGAAGATTTATTAAATGAACAACGTGAGTGGGAAAAACGAGAGTAAAAAATCTTGGCAATATTTAATATAGTATTTTTTGCAACCCTAAAATATGTTAGAAAGTATTATACTTGTAAATCTAGCGATATGTTTCATTTTTGGAACCATATTACTTAATCGAAAATACGATTTGTCTAAAGTATACGGAATTGAATCAAAATCGTTAGGAATTGCATTTCTATTATTAATGGCGTTCACCCTCAATATGATGCCTTTGGTCTCTGCAGCAGATTCTGATGATGATGGTGTGGATGATGCAAATGATGAATGTCCCGATACTGTTGCAAATGATGATTGGACTGTAGCTGAGAATGGCTGTTCATATCCTTCTTACCTTAATGATGTTTGGTTGTGTATTGACGGTGGCGTGATGGTTCAGGATTTGACTGGTAATGATGATGAAGAGTGTAGTGTTACTCTAAGTTATGATGCAACATACATGACCATAACAACTCCGGGAATCGCAAATCACGACATGGAAGGTGGACCTGGTGGGGAAATCAACAGCCAAGATTACTCTTGGAAATTAGCATTAGTCCCTGTAGATAATGAAGATTGCAATCCTGACGTCTCCACTGATGGTTGTGAAATGGCTCCTGATAGAGGGCCTGTTGCCGTGGCCGTTAATGGAGTTCCATTCTATGGGCCTGAAGACGGACCTGGTGGTGATGCTGTTGCAAATCACATTGGGATCTACGAAGAAGATCGTCAACAGATTGAATTAGGAGTGTGTGGGGCGCATTCTGGACCTGGAGGTTCCTATCACTATCATTACGATGGGAATTGTATGCACTGGCATGGCGATAGCTCGAATGAAAATCATGATATTTCTATCACGGACGACAAGGATTTCTCACCAGAGGACTTGACAATAAACGTTGGTGATACTGTTGTCTGGACCAATAATGATGACAGTCCTCACACCGTAACTGCAGATGATGACCAATTCAATTCTGGAAATCTGGGAGAGGGAGCAACGTGGTCCTATACCTTTACGGAGACAGGTACCTATGATTATCATTGTAACTATCATGGCTCAATGACTGGAAGTGTAACTGTTGTCAATCCTGAAATCGTGTGGACCGATTACGATTTTTCAAAAGTAGATGGTGCTGTTGCCTCACCAATTATTGGATTTGCATTTGATGGGTATCCAATCTATGGGGCTTATGGTACTGTTGATGGTGATATTACCTTAATGAGAAGTAATTATATTTTGAAGGATGGAGAGACTGGTTACAACGGTATTGATGATTATGTTTACAGTACCGGCAATGGTGGCCATTTAGATGCATGTAATGGCGTTTTTAGCGCGACTCCAGAGTTCCCTGATGGAATTTACCATTATCACGCCACAATGCCAGTAGAAGGCGATAATCCCTCTGCAAACAATGCTTTCCCATATTTCATTAATTGTTATGCCGGTCTTGCTGAAAGCTCTAACGCAGATACTGGAGCACTAGAAGGCGGAGGAGATGGCGGTCCACAAACAGGAGGTCCGCCTGATGCTGACGGTGACAACATTGGAGATGGATGGGACCTATGTAGTGATACTGGAGATACCTCCTATCCTGATGGTTTACCAATATATCCAAGAGGATGTACTGAAGACCAATTTGATTTGTTAAGCTCTGATGATCAAGATGCCGCCAAAGTAGCTTATACGGGTGATGACCCCCCTGCACCTCCTGATGATGACGGAGATGGGATCCCGGACCCTCTTGATGATTGTGCAGATAGTGAATTAGGGAAATTAGTCTATCTTGATGGATGTATCCACGAAACCGCCGATAATGAAGAAGAGGAAAATGAAGAGACGGAGAATAATGAAACTGAAGATGCCCCTGACGGCGATAGTGACGGTATTTCAGACGAGGATGATGCATGTCCTGACGAAAATGCAAGTGGCCATGATGCTGATGCTGATGGTTGTATCGATGATAGTGACAATGATGGTGTCAAAAATGATATTGATCCGTGTCCCTTTGATTCGGCCGACGGTTGTCTTGGAAATCTAGATGGAAATAATGAAACTTTTATTGAAGGATGTACTTACGAGTCTGCTAAAAATTATAACCCAGATGCAACTGATGATGACGGAAGTTGTCAATATGGTGTTGCTGATTCACCTGGATTTGGAATCTTTGCAGCTATTTTGAGTTGTCTGATTATAGGTTTTAGAAGAAAGCACTAATAGGAATATTCAATTACCAATCGTGAAGATTCGACATATTGGTATCGCAGTTGACTCCATCGAGGAGAGATTACCCATATGGGAATCCTTTGGTCTCAAACTAAATCACTCTGAGAAAGTAGAATCTGAAGGTGTAACGACGGCTCATCTGAAAGTTGGTAATTATGAAATAGAATTGCTAGAACCCATGGGGAAAGATACTCCTGTTGGGAAATTCATTGACAAAAAAGGCCCCGGAATTCATCATTTAGCTTTAGAAGTAGATGATATTGAAAAAACACTAGCAAAGGCCAAAAAGAATGGTTTAGAACCTATTGGTGAAGCGTCTCGAATTGGGGCTGAAAATACATTAGTTGCATTTTTCCACCCTAAAGATACGGGTGGAGTTCTACTAGAGATTGTACAAAATAAATAATTACTACGTTCCAAACATTATTCTCAATATATCTCTCGTCCCAGGACCTAAACCTAATGCTAATAAGAAGAATATGAGAAGTGTGACCATTTCAGGTTCGTCTTCTTTGCTTTTTTCACTTTCAAGTGCATAGATGACGCCCGTTACAACTAAAAATTTCAGAGGTAGCATAACAAATGCCGTTCCGAAATGTTCTATAAAAAAATCGGGTAGAACGTGTTTTTCTGTGTAGCCATATTGGTCTATTCCTAAATATGTCGCACTTCCGTCTATAAAGTGGCCCAAATAGAGCAATAAATATACTGGACTTAGCGGTTTTTCTAAAACAACTTGGCAGAAGAACCAAACCACCATAGTTAACGTGGACGCGATTACTAGCGTATTCCAAAAAATATCAGGATTTGTTATTTTATTTTGTGCAAGATTTAAATATGCTAGAATTAGAACTAATGTAGTTGTAATTCCAAAAAATAATACTGGATCACGAAGGGGGTTGCCTCTATAGAATTCTGCTGTTAGCGCACTTACTGAAAAAACCACTAAGGCCCAAGATGAAGGATGTAACCATTCACCTGGTACAAAATACCACCATAGGCCATAACCACCTATTGCAAATGAAACTAACCCCAAACCTTTGGTGAGAGAAGGCAATTGACTCCTAGATAACCAGACACCTAATGAAATAATGAATAGACCATAAACTACAAGCGTACCATAAATCAATGGAGAAATAAAAACGAACTGAAGAGGGGGCTCAAACATATCTGCGTCTTCGAGAACCCGTGCAGTCCCTCCAAGAACTAACAATGGAATTGCTGCAAAAACAAATCTATCATCTAGCTTAATTTTCCAATCTATTAACAATTCATTTATTAGCAGAAATAAAAGAAAGAATCCAAATCCGTATGCTATTGTATTATAAATATTGTATTTTGCTCCAGCTTCTCCTTTCGAATCTGCCATTATGGGGTCGACAAAATAATCTGTCCAAAAATCACCTACTTGTGGAATAAATTGTATGGCTAAAAGAAGGACGATTGCTGCCCAAAGTATGTTTGGATTTCTAGATATGCGCTCCATTCAATTCTCTTTATTCTTTAAACCAAGAATAGTGATTTATTCCTATACTTGAAGCAAGAATTATCAAACCCAATGCGCTTAATAAAATCCATGAAGCATACTCTGGTTTCTTCCTAAGTAGTGTTATTCCTCCACCTAGTGCTAACCACAAAGTCAATTTGATGTGAATCCAGCCCAACCCCATCATATCGTCAGATATTTTAGAAGCCATACCAAAACCTCCAATCAATATAACTAAAAGACCTATTCCGTGGGCAATCATACTCATTTTCTCATATTTATTCTCGCCACTTGATCGTTCATTCATCGCCCATATTCCTAATGCTGCGTAAACTCCCAGAACTAAGAATGCTCCGAAAATGTGTAAGAGTTTGTAAAAGGCAAAGTCCATATGAAATACAGTATATCTTGCTAAATAAATGCTACCTCTGAGAAAAGCTCGATTTATTCTTTGTTGAGTTATCCCTAAATAGAGTCAATTTGTCAGTTATAATATGGACTTATTGAAGGATGATGAAATCACCAATCGGATTAGAATGGTGGGACCTTGGGAGTATGACTCTGAAGATAAAATGTTGATTCGGGAAACTGTATTCAAAGATTTCATGGAAGCTATGGGTTTTCTAAATAAATTGGCAGAAGCGGCTGAAAAACTTGATCACCATCCAGATATGACTTTATGTGAATACAGCCGCGTAATTGTTACAACGACAACGCACGATGCTGGAGGAGTAACGGATAATGACATTCAATTGGCTCAAGGTTTTGAAGAAATTTTAGAAGGTTACGACTAAGTTTTCAAACATGGCTGAATCAAAAAAAATCGGCCCCGTATCGTTCCTGATTAGATTTATTATTGGTTTTACTTGGCTAGGCTTTTGGTCTTTATTGTGCATAACTTTGATGCTGCTAGCATTACCATTTCGTTCATGGAGAGTGAAAATTGGTAATTTTTGTGGAAAAGTTATTGGCCCTGTTATCAGTAGACTTGTTGGTGCTAAGGTAATCAACCCCGATTCAGATAAATTAAATAATTCGACACCTGCTATATTTGTGACCAATCATTCTTCTGCTTTGGATGTGTTCATATGTATGGGGCTTTGCCCATATGGCGGATGTGGTGTTGGTAAAAAAGAAATAATTAAAATTCCTTTTTTCGGCCAAGCTTATTGGCTTTCCGGACACCTATTAATCGATCGTGGAAATAATGCTAAAGCAATTGCTTCCATGGCTAAATTATCGGATTTTGTTAAAAAGAAAAATCTAAGTATCTGGATTTGGCCCGAAGGAACAAGGAGTTTAGATGGAAATTTGATTCCTTTCAAAAAAGGATTTGTACATTTGGCTTTGGCTACTGGGCTGCCTGTAGTTCCTGTGGTGCTCCATGGTGCCCACAAAATATGGCCTGCAAAAACTATGCAATTCTACCCTGGAGAGGTCAGAGTCGAAATTTTGGATCCGATTAAAACTGATAATTGGACTAAAGAAACTATTGATGAGCACATTGAAAAAGTCAAAGGTCTTATGGTCAAGGCATTAGTGTGAATTGTTATGATTGCAAAAACATTTGATCCGCCATATGTTATGGCTATTTTCACCTCCATCAGAACAGTTGTTGAAGAAGGATATAACAAAATGAATGAACTTACTCTTGCTGAAATTAAAAAAAATGATGGTTATTTGGGGCATGAGGCGTTTCGGGATGAAAATGGTTTTGGCGTGAATGTTTCATACTGGAAAGATATAAATTCTTTAAAAAATTGGAAGGAAAATGTATTGCATAAAAAGGCACAAGCTTTAGGAAAAGAAAAATGGTATGAACAATATAAACTTCGTATTGGTACTGTAAACCGAGATTATGATTTTAAGAGAGCAGACTAAGTTATATTCATCTCTTTCAACTTTTCAGGAAGATAGGTATTCGTAACGAAATCAAGACCATACTTTGCTAAAGCCTGCTGTTCAGATTTTTTGTTTATTTCTAACTGTAATTCAATTTCGCCTCTCCAATATTTGCTCTTGAATCTTGGATCAGTTTGGATTGATTTTAGAGCATTGATATCTCTATCTGTTAAATCGTCTGAAGGGAGATCATAATTGACTATGTCTGAAGGTGTTACACCTAAGTATCTAGCACTTGGAGTTGCTAAAATATGTGAAATATGTGCTGTTTTGATAGCTCCATAGGCCACTGAACTATAAATCCTATAAGACCAAGGATCTGCATCTGTGAACAGTAGTAGTGGAAGTCCTGATGCCTTATGCATTCTTTGTAAAAAACGACGGGTGGAACGAGCAGGTTGGCCTTTGATATGAACTAAAATGGCTTCATGGGTCTCATCAAAACCATTTTCCACCAAACGGTCGAACATACCGCCTGTTTCAATTGCAATAATACACTTTGATTTCCCGAAATCATTGAATGTTATTTTTGTATCTTCTACATTATAAGGTATATTATATCCTGTATCTCCAACATCATTACGACAATTGATACGCATTGGATTTCCTTTACGATTTATTTCTGTTATTGTTACGTCTCCTAAAACTTTAGCGCCGTCATCTTCAGGTCTAATTTTGAAATCTTCTCTTTGAAAATTCGTAACTATTTCTAAATCCTCAATTAATTTATTTGATTCGTCTTGTGCATGAAATTTACCTAAATCCCAAGCTTCGGAAATATAATACAATTCCCTTAATGTTGATGATTTACTCTGACTTGACATTTCTCTAATAAAATCTAATAAATATGTTGTTCGAAGAAGCATGTAAGCCCCGTCCAGTTTTTTTGCCGTTCTAGTTGTTTGTGCTTTACCATATTTCCAAACTTTTGATTTGTCATCGAAAATAATGTTATTTTTGCTTCGAGTTGGGATTGACATCTCCGGTACTTTACCGGCACTCAGCTGTTTGTAAATCTGTTCAGCTATCTGTTCTAATTCGTGTACGGCTGTCGCCATGCTTCCCCATTGAAATGGGGTTTTAGATTGAATGGGCTGTCCAAACCACAAGTTATTATTGCTATCGCATAATTAATTGTCCATGGATTTATTACAGGTTATTCTTTCGCTAAGCTTGGGTCTTGGTTTGGCTGCGGCTTGTGGTTTCCGCGTTTTCATACCTCCATTGATGATGGGAGTTGCCAGTAGATTTGATTTGTATGAATTAGAAGGGTCCTTTGTTTGGGTTGGTGAAACTTGGGCTATCGGTGTCTTTGCAATAGCAACTCTTGCTGAAGTTGGAGGATATTACATTCCATGGGTTGATAATTTACTAGATACGATTGCGACTCCTGCTGCAATAATTGGTGGTATCTTTGTTACTTCAGCCAGTTTAGAAGGGGAAATGGATCAGTCCATGCAATGGATGTTGGCGATTATTGCTGGAGGAAGTACTGCTGGCGTTATTCAGATAGGTACTGTAGCAACAAGAGCTGTGTCTACCGCCACAACCGGTGGATTGGCAAACCCTCTTATTTCAACTCTGGAGGCTCTTGCTTCTATAGTTTGCATAATATTATCATTTTTCTTAGTTATGATTATTCCTTTAGTTCTTGTATTTTTGATATGGATGGCAATCAAATACATTATGAAACGCAATAACGATATTGACTCAGTATAAAGAAAAGGCAAAATATAGGGCTTCTTTCCTTTGATAGTATGTATCGTTTATT
>LWDU01000373.1_pt1 | contig 11818 bp, 10 predicted proteins | sample 727161 | NCBI WGS metagenome assembly LWDU01 (sample SAMN04566230, study PRJNA314399) | hydrothermal vent metagenome | isolation source: deep sea hydrothermal plume seawater | place: Mexico: Gulf of California, Guaymas Basin | collected 2004-07-11 | reverse complement strand
ATTGCCATAAATCAAAACACCTGTATTGAGCTCTTCGCCCTCCTCATAAAGATACGAATTTTCTTTGTCGATAGGTTTAACAAAGCAGAAGTTGTCCACAGAGTTCCATCTGTCTCCATTATGATAAAGATAAAACTGACTTTCGTCTATGAAATATAGACCGTCTTTGAAAAAGTTTGGTGACTTTTTAGGCCTACCCTTCATGTCATAGTAAATCCTGAATATATTATGGTGTACAATGATGATATCCCCAACTGATATATTTCCTTTATATCTGCCAGGGACATGCACTATTTCTCCAAGACGATTTACGTGCTTGTGGTCCTCTACACTTGAATTTACAATTATCTTCTTCCCAGCTATCTCGACCTCGTTCACGTATTCATCTCCAACAGGTTTAATGATGAAGTAATACGGTGATTTCATTTAGAAATAAATGTTGTACTCTATGGATACAGGTATATTCTTGTTAAATTCCTTCCAAAGAAAAACCTCATTATCTTTTTCTATATATATAAGATATGATTCTTTGTCTTTGTCAAAGTCAATAAGATGAATAGTATGGCTACCATTCAAAACATCTTGTCCTAAGATGTAGTGCATAGCGCTACCCTTGTAGTCTGCTCCTATTGATATTTTACGAATTTCCATTACCAGGGGAATCAAGAGTGAGCTCTCCTGTATCTAAGTTGATACTTCCTTTTCCGTGCTCTTTTTCTAGCTCAATCATAATAGATTGAAGCTTTTCTCCTTCTTCATGCAGCTTATGAAGCGCTAAATGTTTTTGAGCCTCCATAGCTCCAATTTCTAGCTGTATGCTAGACTGAGTTTGTCTGATTTGACGAATACTGTTTAATATTTTTTCGTCGATTTGAATTGTTGCTTGGACAGGAATGTCCTTTGTTGATTTAGCCATTTTATTTAATTTTAATTATTATTATTCTTCTGTAGATTCCTCTACTTGTTCCTCTGTAGATTCCTCTACTTGTTCCTCTGTAGATTCCTCTACTTGTTCCTCTGGAGACGTTAACCAAGAAACCTCATCCGTACTTACCTCTTCATTTTTAGGGGTAACCTTATCTGATATTGCTTTCTCAATAACAGAGTTCATATGGTCTGTTGGGTGATTCGCTTGTGCCCATAAAATTACATCAGACTCTAAAACCTCTGCTAGAGGGGTAAATACATTAGGGTCTGGAGGTAGTATAGGGCATGCGCCACTAAATGTGTATGACTCACCAGAATCAGCGTCGGTTCCAGTATAGTCAAATCTTACGTGTGTGATTACATCTGACAATCCGTCTAGTGATGGTGCTTTCTTCAAAGCCGTAATCTTCCATTCATATGATATATTCATAACTTAAATATTTATATTGCAAATATACTAATTTTTTTTAAGGGCTTATAAACCCTCCGCCACTACCACGAGGTACAGTTACAGTTCTAGTTACCCCGTAGCTTGTGCCCACACTATTTGTGGCAAAAGCTCTAACATACATATTATAACTACTTGACGATTGTATCACAAAAATATCAGCACTCATTATGCCTGTTGTGCCTGTAGCGCTTACAGTAGGGCTTGTGGGACTTGTTGATGATGTTGAGAACGCAAATCCTCTTTGTGTTATGGTTGCGCCTCCATCGTTGCTAACACTACCAAAAGCCTCTATTATTCCTTCACTACTACTCCAACTTACGATTCCAGTTGTAACAGTCGGAGCAGTTGCCGTTGAAGCATCATGGTCATATCCACGCCACTCACTCATCTTGTGAGGGGCACTTCCATCTGGAACTAAAGTAGAACCAGAAGTGTTTAATGTTTCTGTATCTCCTGTAGACATATTTTTAAGAGATGCACTAACTCCAGAAACAGCTGTTGATGCATTATAATTATCATATATAAGTTCTCTATATATCTTTCCTAAAGATAGTTGACCGCTCGCTGGTACTGCCATAACTACTTACAATTACATTGTTTTGATTCCAAAGCCTCAACCTTAGCTGTAAGCTCTTTTACAGACTCAATAAGAACAGCTGTTAGTTTCTGATAGTCTACAGCCTTAAATCCGTTAGTTCTTGTTTCTACAATCTCTGGGAATACTTCTTCCACCTCTTGAGCAACAACACCTACGTCTTTTCTTCCTGTAGTCTTGTGTGACTTCTCATTCCATTCAAACGTAACACCACTTATTGCATTAACCTTATCTAATGCGTTTTCTATTGGCTTTATATTGTCCTTAAGCCTTTTATCTGAAGAGTAATACGCTACAACGTCACCAGCGACCCTTATAGAGTCTCCAGTATTTCCACCTTCAAAGTAATAGGCTGTAGCTGCTCTATCAAATACTTTATTACTACGAAGGTCGTCGCAAAATAAATCTTGACCATTTCCTGTAGAACCTCCAATATAAACAGATGAGCTTGTTATTATACTTCCGTAGTAAGTTGATAAGTAAGGACTTCCATATATTGTTTTCCAACCTATATTACGACTACTATTAGTCCAAATACCCCCTGCAAACTCGTGATTAAAATCAGCACTTTGGGATGATGCATATGCAGTTCCTCCAGAAGTAGCTCCGTTTGTGTCGTTAGCGTATGATATAAGGTCTGCTACTTGATTACCAATTCCTGGCTTTACTTTTATATATAACTGTTGGTAGTTTCCAGGAGATTTAACCTGTAGCTGATACCTGTTTTGTCCAGACTCTTGTATCTTATACCACCTTACATGACTCCTCATCTCGTAAGGAATGTTTGAGTAAGGAACTTCTGGAGTGTATCCTGAACCTCCCCAGTGATAAATACTTAGTGCACCCTTGAAGAGCTCACCACCATTGTATGTTGCGCTACCAAAGTTACCGCTAAAGTTTGTAATCTCTATTTCAGCACCCCATCCAGAGTAGTTAGCGTCACCTAGAACTACATCAACAAGCTTCTTCCAGTTGAGGTCAGTGCTTCCACCAATACTCCACTGCATTTCAGGGGTTTCTAGGTTATTGTGCTTTCTATGGCCGCCAGAAATTGTTCCCAGTACGTTTATGGCGAAATTACCGCCTGAAGTTAGGTCTACATTATCTTTAGAAGCGTCTCCGTTAAAGAAATATCCAGTGTTGTTTCTGTCATAGTATATATCAGCAGCCACATTCCCATTAACGTGGAGTTTTTGTCCAGGACTAGTAGTCCCAATCCCGACGTCGCCGCCTTCAATAATCATTGCTAAATTATTGGTAGTCCCCTGCGTATTACTACTAGAAGTTCTAAATTCTAAAGTATCAACAGCACCATTTCCATCTTGTTTGGCTTCTATTGATGCATGGCTAAAGTTCGCCCCATCAGGCGAAACAGCAAATCTTAATGCTCCAGCTACCGTATCATTGCCAGTTGAATGGTTTTTTATAACTATACTTCGCCCAGCAGCATTACCAGCGTCTAAATATAAAATAGGATTTAAACCACTTAAATGTGATGAGGTAGAACCAACAGTAGCGGCATTATTTATCTGTAATTTAGCTCCTGGACTAATCGTGCCTATGCCCACTCGCCCACTCGAATCAATGCGCATACGTTCGGTATTAGCAGTCCATAAAGTCATTACTCGGCTTGAGTCATATCCAATATACCCGCTGTCATTATCAGATTGCCCAGTAGAACATATTTGTATATACGCGTTAGCAGTTCCACCTTCAAACTTTCCTATGGTGCTTACACCACTTCCTCCTTTAGAATGAAAGATTCTTGTGGGACTCGCCGTGCCTATCCCGACGTTGCCTGAAGAGTTGATATCCATATAAGAAGCGCCTGTGTTTGCGTTTCTAAAACTTAATGTTGTTGCTGAGTTTACATTTGATTTTCCAATAGAATAATCCGTGCCAGGAGAAGAATTAAACATAATACCGCCAAAAGTAGTATTTGACGAGGTGGCGTCGTTATTTCTTGCCGTAATAAGCGCACCGCTTGTAGCGACAGGAGAACCTAAAACGTGAAGTAAAGATGTCGGGCTAGTAGTCCCAATCCCAACGTTGCCTGAGGTGTCTAAAGTCATTACGTTATCGGTAGATAAATCTGTATTTTGAGATATTTTAAATTTATCTCCATCAGAATTATCAATACCAGTTGTCCATCTTTTTGTTCCAGTTAATAAATACTGAACAATAGCATCACCGCCTCCGTCTTGTTCTACGGTTATACCAGCAGCCGTGCTTGTTTGCCCATCGTTATTATAAACGTGGAGTTTACTAACTGGTGCGGTAATTCCAATCCCGACGTTGCCACCATATGGGTTTAAAACAATATCTCTACCCGTTGTATGAGCGTTATTTAAGGCTTGTATGTATTGTCTAGAGCTCGCTCCAGAACTAAATGCAAGTTTACTGTCAAAAGCAGTAGATGATTTAACCATCAACCCTGCCCTGTCGTGAGCATCATTTAGGTTAACCGTATAGTTGCTTGAGTTTCTTAATATCTCTAACTCTTGTAAATTTGAGGTATCCCCTGGGTTTACATAATATGAAGTATTGTCAGAGTCGTATAAGTTTGTGGCTTCTAAACCGTCATAGAATAAACTTCTTGCATCTGGTCTCAACTGAATCCTTACGTTACCAGCATCATCTCTTAAATACAATTGAATGTCTTGAGATGCTGACCAGAATCCTGAAAAGTTGCTTCCGTTATTATCAACTCTGAATAACCACTTATCTGTTGTAGAAGCCTCATCAATAACTAGCGGTCCAGACATTGTATCTCCCGTAAGCTCAACATAATCTCCGTCATGGTTGTGCGATGATGATGCAAAATCAGAAGCGTGCTGTCCATCTAACGTATCAGCATCCAATCCTGAGCCAGAGCCGTCATTACCTGAATTCCAAACTGTTAATTCACTGACTTGGGAATATCCCGTAGGGGCAGAAACAGATGCTGAATCTCCTCCGTAAGGAGTAATTGACCCATCGCTGATATGCCCTGTCGCTGTAATTTCTGCAAATTGCCCTACTTTTACATATATATCAGTCGATACGGTGTTTATATCTACTTGCCCAATTTCTGTAACTACCTCGCTGCTAGATGTAGAGTGATTATAATATACTATATCATAATTATTGTCATTGTTTAACTGACCAACAATATATCCCATTGCTGGCAATGCGCCGTCTCCATAAGAAGTACTTCTACCTGCTAATTCAATTAAAAAACGACTGGATTGATTAGATGTTATTCTTGCTATTCTATAGTAAAGGTTAGAGCTATTTGAAGTATTATCTAACGCTCTCCATGTGTAGCTTCTTGCGTTTCCGTCTGTAGTAATACCTCCACGTATATGTGCATATCCTAAAGCATTGAATGAATTTCCACTATAACCAGGATTTACATAATAAGATGTATTTCCTTGGTCGTAGAATATGTTTCCGTATACTCCATTTGCGTTTATCTCAGCAACTTCAGTAGAGCCATTATAGAATTTAAAATATCCATTTGTAGCAATATTTCTTTCGTTGACTTTAAAATGCATTGCTCTAGATGCAGCAGTATAATTGAAATGAGCATCTCTATTAGAGCCATTATACCAGCTTATATCACCATATACATAATCCGAAGCTCCACCTTGAAATCTAATAGAGCCTCCTCCTCCATATCCACCAACTGGCTCATAAGACAATCTTAATACTGGTGATGTAGTGCTATTATTTATATGAAGGTCTGAGCTTGGACTAGTCCCAATTCCGACGTTCCCGCTAGAGTCGATGCGCATTTTCTCACTATTGTTCACATAGAATCTTGTGGGGTGATTAGTTAAAGAACCAAAGTCAGCACCATTTGTAGATGCATAAACAAAAGCAGTTGGTGTGCCTGTTGCAGTACTCTTTACACTAAACAAAGGCCCAGCTGAACCATTCAACTCTACATTCCCACTTGAGTCGATGCGCATCCGTTCAGTGCTATTTGTACCTAAAGCTAAAGTATTTGAAGAGGGTCTATGAATAAAAGCACTTGCAGAAGGTGTAGAGCTATCGTCAAAAAATTGTAAAGTTTCATATATAGCTACATTACCCGAACTTGTAATACGCATTCTTTCGTTAGTGCCATTGTATACAACATAGTTGCCTCCCCAAGCTCCAACCTCCCATTTTGTAGATTGGTCAGTTTCTTTATATACGAGCATTGGGTTAGCAGATTCAAGTTGTAATTTAGCATCAAATCCATTGGCTGAGCTAGGATTAGTCGTTCCGATACCAACGTTGCCTGAAAAAATTCCTCCACCAGTAACAGTAACTCCTGTACTTGTGGTTTGTAATTTCGTACTACCTTGATAATATAAATATGCAGAATTAGCATCTGCTGCAATTATATTACTTCCTCCTGCTACTAATTTAAACTCATTTGCTGTAGGAAATCCAAAATATGTATCTGCATCTCCATTGTGATTTACATAATCGTCTATTGATATTGTTGAAGAATTTACATTTCCCGCAAAAGTTGCATTGCCTGATGCATTAAGGTTACCAACTATATCTAAACTCTTATTAAAATCCCAAGTATTATTACTTTCGTCCCATAATAAACTTGCATTTGAGCCATCAACTAATATACCTGAGCCATTTGAATTAGCTTCGGTTTGGCCTTTACCTACGGTTATAAGTTTATCAACAACATCTAGATTATTTACATTGTAAGAGTCTATATCTCCAGTTATACTTAAATTACCAGTTACGGTTACGTCACCAGCAAAAGTTGCGTTTTGAGAATCATCTAATGTTAATGCTAAAGTATCGACTGTGTAAAATCTCATTAAAGAGCCTAGGGAGACTGCTTTAATATCCAAGTTGTCTCTGTCGCTTGAATTTAATTGAATTTTAGCTCTTACAGTTCCTGCGTCTGTTAAATATAAATTATCTTCAACTGAAACATCCCCTGCAAAATTTCCAGAAGTAGCGTTTATTGCTCTTGTTGCTGATATAACCTCTGTTCCAGCCATTCTAATAACACCACTACTTGTTATATCTAAATTATGGTCTATTGTTACAAAACCATTTAAATAAGTTGTACCATTATTATAAAAGTCGTATGATGGGTGAACACCAGAACTCAATACAGCAAACTTACCTACAGAGTTACCTGATGCCATAGAAACATTGCCGGAAGAATCAATACGCATATGCTCTGACAAGGAACCATTAGTAGCTCTAGTGCCAATAGATAGATATCCCCCAGAAGTTGAGTCTGTTGCTGTGTTGTATGCGCTAATGAAAGCAATATTTTTATTATTTGTATCACCACCTCTTGGCGTGTATCCAAAAGTAAGCTTAGCTACATCCGTTGTACCTGATGCATACCCTCCTTCTATCTTAAAGTCACCTCTTACCGACCCTACAACGTGTAATTTATCCTGTGGACTAGTTGTTCCAATCCCGAGTCTTTGATTAGCGTGGTCTACATATAAAGGTGTAGGGACGTCGTTTGTTCGTCCAGCGCCGAATACTTCTATTGTACCGTTAGAAGCGTGTACCTTTATAACAACAGCTATCTTTTGTATAAGTTTAGTACCTGTTGGTTTTGTAGAAGTGAAAGTACCAGCGATATCTGAAACAAACAATTCATCGCCTGTAGAAAAAGAAGATGTATCAATGCCACTAACTCTACCGAACATTACAGCTTCACCTTCAGCATCATCAGCAAGTTGTTCATTTAATATAGCAATGGCAGGCATCGATGCAGTTACGTCGTTTTCTGCGGCTAAAACTTCAATAACATTACCAGAAGGAGGGTTAGCAGTAGGAGCAGCATGTACCACAGCTCCTTTACTTAACGTTCCTCCAGATACGTTTTTTACAGTTAAAACAACTTTTGAAGTTTTTTCTACCTCAATATCTTCTTGGTTTACCCAGCTCACACTAGAGCCTGTAGAAGATAATATCTGGCCTGACGTACCTGTATTACCATTTACATCTACTAATCCTGCATCAAGCTCTATGTCGCTTAAAAACTTCTTGGCCATATTTTATTTAATTATTATGAGTAAGATGGAGTAACTGATGCTGCTGCGTCTTTTGCGTCAATCATAATTACTCTAATATCGTTAGCTGGAACAACTCCAAACTCGATTCTTACGTGATTTTTGCTAATAGTACTCCCGTCGCTTGTGTGTTCCACATCTGCATGAACAACAGCTCCAGTAGTTTTGTCGTACATCTGTACAATTACATTTTCAGAGTTAAGAGCGTGATTGATTGTAGCTCTTTTGTTTGCTGTAAATGTTGTATTAGAAACATCGATATCAGCTTCTTTTGTTGCTAACTGAGTGTCTGTGTTGGTTACAGTTTCTGTAGCAGAAGTAATTCCTGTGATGTGTCCAAATGTATCAAGAGTAATATCTTGAATATATGTTCTTCCTGAGTTATTTACTGATGACTGAGACGATGTATCTGCGTGAGTATATGTAACTGTATCGTTCCCAGAAACAGCAACTGTTAGCCCACCTCCTTGAGCAAAAGTTAAAGTACCTCCATCGCCTACTTCTTGAGTGTTAGTTCCGTCGCTAACGCTAAAGTTAAAGTTATCGTACTCTGAAGAGATTGGGATATTGTAGTATGTTGTTCCGTCGTTTGTAAATGTCCATCTATTTGAATTTTCATTCCAAACCAAACTTACGTTTGAATCTACAGTTCCTCTTTCAACTTCAATACCAGCGTTTTCAGTTGGACTTGACCCTGCATAATTACTATTTAAAATAATAATGTTATCCGCAAGGTTAATCTCTTCAGTGTTAATTGTGGTTGAGGTTCCAGAAACAACTAAATTAGTCACATTAAGTGTTTCTGTACTTGGGTTATATGTAAGTGTACTATGAGATAATCCTGTCTGAGCACCCGTGGCATTTGCTACAGAAGTAATATACCTGTCTGCATTTGAGCTATCAGCAGCAATACTTTGAAGGGTATCTGTGTTTGTATCAGTAGTAAATGTAAGATTGTTTTGCATGTAAGTTTGCAAAACACCAACATCCATTCTCTTAATTACACCATCATCGCTAATAACAAATTCATCAGTACCAGCTAACCCAGAAGTAAGAGCTGTTTGGCCTGTAATTGCAGAAACAGTTAATACAGTTGCTCCATCTCCTGTAGAAGTAACATGACCTGTGTGATTAGGGTGAACATAGTTGTTTGCGTCAGAGTCACCCGTGTAACCTAAATCAGATAGCGTTAAAGTTCTGGTTGTTGCAGTTGCAGAAGTCACATGACCAAGACCATCACTCGTAAAATCAATTGTACTTATGACTGAAGCTCCAGTAGCGTCAAGGTTTATTGTAAGGGCTGTATGAGTCGGGTGAGAATAAGAACTGCCAACTGAAACCCAAGATGAGCCATCGTAATACTTTAGTTTGTTTACACCCGAACCATTATCAAATATAATCTGTCCATCTACAGGCGTTGTAATATCAGAAGACTCTGTATTATGCAGAGCGGTATTCTGAATCTCGTTTTGTGTTAAGTCTAAGTGATTTAAAAATTTTATAGCCATGGTGTTATTAGTTTAGGTATGCATATCCGCTTTTTGCAGCTGAAAAGTTTATCGTTAAATTGTTTTTATCTGTATAATTTACATCTGCAATTCCTTGTTGCCCTGTTGAAAGAGTAACTGTAACAGATGGGAATTTGTTTAAATTATGGTTTACCGTCCATTGTGTGCTTGCAGAGCTCTGACTGTGTCTATATGTAGCGTCTTGTGAATACATTGCTACAATAAAATAATTATCCAAGGTCAAAGAGCCGTTTCCATTATGGTAGTTTAATGTAAAAAAATAATAGTTTGGGTTGTTTGTGTCTTCTATAATATCTTCGACATCATAAATCCCATACTTGTTTTTATCATCTATATCTACAACAATGATTCTTTTCTTTTCGTATTCTTGTAAAAAATTCTCTACATTATGACCTGGTATATCTACTTCACTAAGTCTAAATCCAGAGACATTAGAAAAAGCAGTTCCATCTGACAAATCTGTCAAAGAGCCTTCTGTTATATTTTGTTTAAATTGATATACAAGTTGTCCAGCAACTGTTATCTCTTGATTTGCAATACCAGCAACATCAGTCAATCTAAAGTTCTTGGTTACCGACCCAGCTGAGTCCGTTCCAATGACCTTATCATTCTTAGTTACATTCGTATCTAAAGCATAAGTGCTTATTCTTGCCATAAAGTTTGAATACGTTTATGCAAAGATAATATTTTAATAAAAGCAAAAAATAAACCTATTTCCTGTTTTGAGCGCTTGTACCGTAGTAGTATGCAAATATATTGCTGATAACAACACCCTCAACCATACCCATTAAATGTACGAATAAATCATTCTCTAAAACGCCTGGCTCATAAACCACTGCGTATATAATAAATATAAACGAAGCTAGCCCTGATATTCCAGTAGCTAACATCATAAAGTCATAGTCGCCAGTCTTCTTAACCTCTACCTCTCTTTTTCTAGCAGAATCCCTGTCTGCAACCTCTAACTCATAAAGTTTTACAAGCTCATCGTGCATTTGAGCTTTTTCTTCTGGAGAAACTTCTGGGTCATTATCAATTAGGTTCTTTACAATACCCAATGCACCTTTATCGGGTAGAACATCTCCAACTATTCCAGGCAATTTTTTTAATAGAAATTGACCTACTTTTGTATCTTTAAATTTTTTCTTAGGCATTGCAATATTCGTTTTTAGCATCGAAGCTTGGGCACTCTTTGGTAGAGAAGTCTCTGTGTCCAAATACCTCTACGCCTGGATGCAGCTTTTTTAATATTCTGATAAGTTCTAGCATACTAGCTATCTGCTGAGGTGTCCTGGTGTCTTTAGCGTTCATATCGGAATCACACCCTCCTATATAGCAAATTCCAATAGAAGACTTGTTGTGTCCCTTACAATGAGCTCCAACCTTATCCACCATTCTGCCATATTCAATAGAGCCATCTAGTCTAACTACGTAATGGTAGCCAATACCAGACCAGCCTCTTTCCTTGTGCCACTTGTCAATAGTAGCCGCAGAAACATCTCTGCCTTCTGGTGTTGCAGAGCAGTGTACTATTATCTTATCTATTTTTCTCATTTCTTTATTTTACCTCTTAGGATATAGAAAAGTTCTTTGCCTAATAGACCAAAAAAACCACCTATCAACCCAAGCAGCGCTGCTTGAACTAACCCTAAAAGACTTATCGATGATACTGCCGTGAAGACGTATCCTGCAAAAAATGATATTTTACTATCCAAATTCATTACTTTTTTTTACCTCCACCTCTAGCTCTGTTTTTCTTCTGTGACTCCAGAACCAAACGTCCGCCTTTATGTGAGCAATCTAATTTATCTCCTTTTTTCGACTTTTTGTTTTTTCTATTAAATAAATTACATTCAACTCTTTTGCGAACAGCCTCTTTTTTCTTCTGAGCCTTCGCTGAGGTTTTCCTGTGCTTTTNNNNTATCACGTCTTTCTCCGCAACCACAAGGTTTACCCATTTTCTTTGAAATAGTTTCAGCAACCTTTTTCACACCAGTAGCTGTCGTGAATCTCTCTATAGTATCGCCTAGTCCTTTATCAACCATTTTACTTTATTTTTAGTTTTTCGATGCATTTATTGTATCCTACCACAAACTTTTTCCAAAAAGCCTGTATCTTAAGTCCCAAATTTACAAAAAATTTACCCATGTTATTTTTTCTTTCTAGATGTTAAACTTCTTAAAGAAGCGTTTATTTCTTTTGCATCAGGAGCAGTAATTTTAGCACTTGACATTTGAACTCCCGTAGTCATGTTTTGAGCTTGTGCCTGTATTCTTGG
>LWDU01033701.1_pt1 | contig 11821 bp, 10 predicted proteins | sample 727161 | NCBI WGS metagenome assembly LWDU01 (sample SAMN04566230, study PRJNA314399) | hydrothermal vent metagenome | isolation source: deep sea hydrothermal plume seawater | place: Mexico: Gulf of California, Guaymas Basin | collected 2004-07-11 | reverse complement strand
TAATAATTTTGTTAATAATTGGCTCTAACGTTTCTTTATTTAATTTTTCTATTTTTGAAATGTTATTAGAGAATTCAGATACGATTTTTTTGGCTTTATCACCTAATAATTTCAAATCTTCTTGATTAAAATTAACTTTATTTTGAATTATATATTGTGAGTTGTTGAATATATCTTCTAAAGTTTTAGCTTTATTTTTAAGAAATACTAATGAGGACTTAATTTTTTCTTCTTTTTCATTTGGTATTTTTTCTTTATAAATTTCACTGTATTTAGTAAATTGATTAAAAAGTTCATTTTCATCAATATTTTTAATGTAATGTTCATTCATTGATAAAATTCTGCTCATATCAAGTTTTGATGGAGATTTTCCAATACCTTCTAAGTTAAAATATTTAATACTTTCTTCTTCAGTAAATATTTCTTTATCTTTAAATGACCAACCTAGTCTTAATAAGTAATTTCTTAATGCTTCTGGCATCACTCCAATTTTTGAGTAATCATCTAAAGTGGATGCTTTATCTCTTTTTGACAGCTTTTTCCCTTCAGTTGTGTGTATTAAAGGTATATGTGCGAAAGAAGGTAGATCCCATTTCATTGACAAATAAATCTGCATTTGTTTAAATGTATTAATTTTATGGTCATCGCCTCTTATTATATGTGTAATATTCATTTGATGATCATCAAATGAAGCAGATAAATTATAAGTTGGTGTTCCGTCTTTTCTTAATATAACAAAATCTTCTATTGTATTATTCTCTATTTCAATATTACCTTGCACCAAGTCTTTTAAGATAGAATTTCCTTCAGATTTACTTTTAAATCTTATAACTGGGTCTGTAGCATTAGGTGTATCACTTTTTTTTAAATTTCTACATTTACGATTATATTTATAAGGAAGTTTTTTTTGTTTAGCTCTTTTTTTTTGTTCTTCGATTTTTTCTTGAGAGCAATAACATTTATATGCAAATCCATTTTTTAATAATTCTTTAGCTATATTAATATGATCATTTATTTTTGACGATTGAATGTATTCTTGACCATCATGCTCTATACCGATCCATTTTAATGATTTAACTATTTGATCTTTGTATTCATTTTTAGATCTTTCTTTATCAGTATCTTCAATTCTTAAAAAAAATGAACCTTTTTGATTTTTTGAGTACAACCAATTAAATAATGCTGTTCTAACTCCACCTATGTGTAATGGACCTGTTGGTGATGGAGCAAATCTTGTTGCTACTTTTGACATTAAAGATGTTTAGACTATTTTAATGGAAGTTTCTATATAAAGATACCAGAATACCTTGGACTTTTACTCTGTCAGGTCCAAAAATTTTGGTTTCGAAATTTCTATTTGCACTTTCAAGAGCAACAGTTTTACCTTTTCTTCTTAATCTTTTTAACATTGCTTCATGATCATCAATTAAAGCAACTACAATTTTTCCATTTTCTGCAGTATCAGTTTTTTTGATTATAACAGTATCTCCATCATTTATACCAGCTTCAATCATTGAATCACCACTAACTTTTAAACCAAAAAACTCACCATTTTTTTCAATATTTTCAGGTAAAGGAATCCGAGTAACTTCATTTTGAATTGATTCTATTGGTGTTCCTGCGGCAATGCTGCCAAGAACAGGTATATCAGCATCTTTATTTGATGAAGTGCTTTCATCTAAGCCACCCTTTATAACACTTGGCGAAAAAGAATTGTAAATATCATTTGCTGATGCAGTTTCTGGAAGTTTGATTACTTCTAATGCTCTTGCTTTATGAGCTAATCTTCTTATAAAACCTCTTTCTTCTAAAGCACTTATTAATCTGTGTATTCCAGATTTTGATTTAAGATTTAGAGCATGTTTCATTTCTTCATAAGAAGGTGACACACCAGAAGATCTCAACTTCTTGTTGATATATAAAAGCAGGTTTTTTTGTTTTTTAGTAAGCATAGAACAAATTAAGTACATCCATGTTCTATAAAAGTTCTTTTAATTTAACAACAGCTTAAAATTCAATAAAATCAAGGGTTTTTTAGCTATAGAACTGAAAAAATAGGATTTTTATCCAGATTTTTTAAAAGTGATTCACCGATTAAAAAAGTTTTAATATTTGTCTTATTTTTAATTTCCAAAAGTTCTTCTTTATTTTTAATTCCACTTTCAGAAATTAATGGACCGCTATGTTTTTCTAAAACGTTATGAATATCGTAAGTTGTATTTATTTCAGTTTTTAAAGTTTTAAGATTTCTATTATTAATACCAATTAAAGCATCTTTAAATTTTAAAGCCCTTTTAGCTTCTTCAACATTATGAACTTCAACTATTACTGACATATTTAACTTTAAAGCTTCTTCGTACAAAATATTTGCTATTTCATCTGAAACTCCAGCTAATATAATTAATATTGCATCTGCACCATAACTTCTTGCAAGATAAACTTGAAATTCATCTATAAAAAAATCTTTACATAATATTGGAAGATTAATTTTTTGTTTAATTTTGCTTATATGTAATAAATTCCCTAAAAAAAAATCTTCTTCAGTTAAAACTGATAAACAAGTAGCTTTGTTTTTATTATATATATCTGCTATATTTACTGGATCATAATTTTCAATTATTAAACCCGCTGATGGACTAGCTTTTTTTATTTCTGCAATAATAGAAATTTTATTTTCATTTACATTTTTTTTAATTTTTTCTTTAAAATTTATAAAAGATTTATTTTCTTTAATTTTTGCTTTTAAACTTTCAATTGATAAAGATTTTTTTAATAAATCTATTTTCTTTTCTTTATTTTTAATTATTTTTTCTAATATATTTTCAGACACTTTGTATGGTTTGTAAATGGTTAAATGTTTTTCCAGATAAAATATGTTCTCTTGAACTTTTATATGCATCTTTAAAGTTTGAAAATCTTTCTGACACTATTAGACCAGCAGCTGCATTTAAACAAACTGCTTTAGAAAAGTCATTATCTTCACCTTTAAATATATTAATCATTTTATCCGCATTAAATTTTGCGTCATCTCCAAGTAGATTTTTAAAGTTTTCTGCATTAACATTTAATTCATTAGGATCTATGATTATTTCTGTAATTTTATTATCTTTTAGTTGAACCACATTAGTTTTTGCATAAGGTGAAATTTCGTCTAAACCATCTTCACTATTGACAATCCATGCAAATTTAATTTTTAAATTGTTTAAACCATTTGCAAAAATTTTTAATAATTTTTTATCAAATACACCAACAACTTGTCTTTCAACTAGAGCAGGGCTGCTTAATGGACCAATCATATTAAATATAGTTCTTTTTCCAATTTTCTTTCTAGTAGGGCCAACAAATTTCATTGCACTATGGTAATTAGGTGCAAACATAAAACCAAAATTATTTCTATTTATTTGATCTTCTATTTCATTTGGTTCTAAGTTAATTTTAATATTTAATGCCTCCAAAACATCACCAGAACCACATTTCGATGAAACAGCTTTATTTCCATGTTTAGCAACTTTAATACCCATACTAGCTAATAATAGAGCAGAAGCTGTTGAAATGTTTAAAGTATTCATTCCATCTCCGCCTGTACCACATGTATCAACACAATTTTGAACATTAACTCTCTTTGACTTTTCTCTTAAAATATAAACTCCACCTGCAATTTCGTCAGATACTTCACCCTTTAATGATAAGAGAGTTAGAAAATCAAATATTTCTGCTTCATTTGCCTCTCCATTCATCAATATATTAAAAGCTGATTTGCTTTCTTCGAAAGATAAATCTTCTTTTTTTCTAAGTTTTTCTAAAAATTGTTTCATTAGTTTTTATAATTTATAAAGTTTCTTAAGATTTTTATTCCAATAGCAGTTTTTATACTCTCAGGATGAAATTGTACCCCATGAATATTATATTTTTTATGCATAATTCCCATTATTACACCATCTTTTGTTTGAGCCGTTATTTCAAGATTTTTTGATAAAGTTTTTTTATCAATTATTAAACTATGATATCTAGTTGCTTCAAAACTCTTTGGTAGATTTTTTAAAATACCAGTTCTAAAAGATCTAATTTTACTTGTTTTTCCATGCATTATTTTTTTGGCTTGAATGATTTTAGATCCAAAAACTTGTCCTATTATTTGATGACCCAAACAAACACCTAGTATTGGAATTTTTCTATGTAATTTTTTAACAATTCTTAAACAATTTCCAGATTGATTTGGGTTGCCAGGTCCAGGTGATATTACAATTTTATTGTATTTATTTTTAATGATTTCTTTTTCAGTTATTTTGTCGTTTCTAAATACTTCAACATTGGTATTTAATGACGACAAATAATGATAAAGATTAAATGTAAAACTATCGTAATTATCAATTAATAATATTTTCATTTTTATTCTAAAGACTTTAATAAAGCTTTAGCTTTATTTACTGTTTCTTTATATTCATTCATTGGTTTACTGTCAGCAACAATACCGGCTCCAGCTTGTACATAAAATTTGTTATTTTTTGAGACTGCTGTTCTTAATGCAATACAAGTATCAAAATCTCCATTAGCAGAAAAATATCCAATCCCACCTGCGTATACTTTTCTTTTTGTATTTTCTAATTCATCAATGATTTCCATAGCTCTTATTTTTGGAGCACCTGATACAGTACCAGCAGGAAAACCCGAAAGAAGTGTATCAAATTTTGAAAACTTTTTGTTAAATTTGCCAATTACATTAGAAACAATATGCATAACATGCGAATATCTTTCTATTACAAATTTTTCCGTAACTTTAACAGTATTGATCTTTGATACTTTTCCCGTGTCATTTCTCCCCAAATCTAAAAGCATCAAGTGCTCAGAAAGTTCTTTTTTATCTTTCAATAAGTCTTTTTCAAAATATTTATCTTCTTTTTTATTTTTTCCTCTTGGTCTAGTACCTGCAATAGGTCTTATAGTAATATTGTTATCTCTTAATCTAACTAGAATTTCAGGACTTGCCCCAATTATCTGAAAATCTTCAAAATTAAAAAAATACATAAAAGGTGAAGGGTTATTAATTCTAAGTTTTTTATATATTTCAATTGGGCTTTTAGTAAGTTTTGCTTCAAAGCGCTGACTTAAAACAACCTGAAAAATATCACCAACTTTAATGTATTTCTTAGCTTTTCTAACATTTTGTAGAAATTTGTTTTTTGAAATATTTGATTTGATTTTAATTTTTTTTTTAAATTTATTAGTAATTAAATTTGCATTATAATTTGATGTAAAAATTAAATTATTAATTTGATTTTCTATTGAATTAAATTTTGCTTTATAATTATTTATCTTTTCATCTGAAAAACAATTTACTATATAGTAAATTTTCTGCTGATAATTATCATGTATTATCAATGTTCTGGGCCTTAAAATTCTTGCGTCTGGAATTTTAAGATCATCATTACAAGAATTTGGAATATTTTCTATATACCTTATTACGTCGTATGAAAAATATCCTGATAATAGAGAGCTAATTGGTGGTAGGCCTTTTGGTATTTTAAATTTAAATTCTTCAATTATATTTTCTATAATTTTTTTAGGATTTCCTTTAATTTTGATTTTTTTATTTTTTTTATAAATATAAGAATTATTATTATTAAATTCCCATATTTTATCAGGATTTCTTCCAAAAATTGTATATCTTCCTTTTATTACACCTTTTTCAACTGACTCAAAAACAAAGCTATTTTTTTCATTTAAAAAATTATTTATTAAATTGTTAATTTCAATTAACCCATTCGTTTTTGTACAATAATATATAATTTGATTTATATTTTTTTTGTGATTTTTTATAAAATTTTTAAGATCAACATTTAACATTATTTATCTAAAATAATTTTTCATTCTATCAAGAGTATTTTCATTTACTTCAATTTTGTATTTTTCGTTTAACAAAAAATCATATGAATTATAAAGACCATCTCTTATTTTTATATTGGTTTTGTTAACAAAAGTTTTGTTCTCTTGACTATTTTTGGTTAAATTATTTTCATAAATGTTTTTTATTTTAACCAAGTAAACATTGTTTTTTTCATCAGAAACCAATGAAAAATTATTCATATTTAGTGAGTATAACAAATTTACAGAGTCCGATGTAAATTTATTTGTATCTTTTATTGAGTTAATTTTTAAATTATTAATCACACCTTTTGACAATTTAGAAAAATCTTCATTTGTAAATTTTTTTTTTGAAATTTTGCTTAGCAGATCTTTGTGAATATTGTATTTATTTTTTTCAAACAAATCATTTTTCACCATTATAAGAAAATTTTTATTTTCTAAACTTGGTAAAATTTTTTTTAAATTTTTAATTTCATATAGTAAAAAGAAATCATTTTTATCTAATATTTCCAAAACTTGTTTATTTCTTTTTTTATAAATTTCATCTAATAAATCTTCACTTTCTTTTCCTGGATAATATTCGTTAACTATTTTAACTTCTAAATTATATTTTTTTGATATTTCATTAATACTGTTATTATTTGCAATTAAATCTTCAATTTCATCAATTTTTGAAAAGAAATTTTCAGTAAACTCAGTTTCTCCCGATATATTTTCTGGAGTTATTTTAATTAACGATATATCTATCTTTTCAACTAAAAATTTTTCTTCATTTTCGTTAATATGTTTTTTTAAATCATCTAAACTAATCTCATTTTTATTTATATATATTGAATTTAAATCTATATAATCAACTTCAATTTTTTTTAATTGTTCTTTATAATTTTTGTTTATTAAAAAAAAAGGAGATTTAATTCCTCCACCTATATAGGTAAATAATTTTTTTTTTAATTCATTATCTCTTATTCCTTGTTCAAATTTTACAGATGTCATGTTATTTTCCAATAAGAATTTTTCATACTTAGTTCTGGAAAAATTATTGTTTTCATCCTGAAAAGATTTTTGCTTTTTGATTTCTTTAGCAAGTATTTCATCAGAAATAAAAATCTTCAATTCATCTATTTCTATATCAATAAGAGATGTTGAAACTAGTTGTGTCAAAAGTTCTTCAAGAATATTATTATTAATATTCTCTCGTATTAATTCAGGACTAATTTTTGAATTATTTATAAAATCAGAAAAATCTTGTGTAGATACATTATGATTATTTATTTTTGCAATACTATTTGTTTTACCACCGCTAAAAACACTTCCCATTCCCCAAAAAACAAACGGAATAATTATTATAGCTACAAGAACCCCAGCAAGCTTACCTTTTGAAAAATTTCTTAGTTTATTTAGCATTTAGTTTTAATTTTATTGATCTATAAAAAACAAACCTATAAATTAAATTTAAGTTAATGACAAATAATATGTTTTTTATTGCAAATTGGAAAATGTTTGGTGATTTTAAGTCAGTAAATTCTATCAAAAAAGTGATCAAACTTTCCAAAAACAAAAAATATAAAAAAGCACAAATTCTATATTGTCCGCCATATACTTTAATAGATAAATTTATAAAATTAGTCAAAAATAGCAAAATTAAAATCGGAGCACAAAATTGTCATTATTCTCAAAATCCTGGACCATTTACTGGATCTATAAATGCCGATTTAATAAAATCTAGCGGTGCAAAATTTATAATAATTGGTCATTCCGAAAATAGAGTTACAGGTGACAACAATCATATTATAAATCTTAAAATTAAATCTGCTCTTAAAAAAAAATTAAAAATAATTTTTTGTATTGGTGAAACTTTAAAAGAAAAGAGAAAAAATAAAACTAATTTAATTTTAAATTCTCAAATAATTCATGGTCTAAAAAATATAAAAAAAAATAATAATATTATTTTTGCATATGAACCTGTTTGGTCAATTGGAACAGGGATTATTCCAACAACCAATAGTCTTGAAAAACAAGTTTTTGTTATTAAAAAAATGATAACCAAATTTTGGAAATTAAAAAATCCTAAAATAGTTTATGGGGGGTCAGTAAATCCAAAAAATATAGCAGAATTGAAAAAAATTAGTTCAATTAACGGTTTTTTGATTGGTGGTGCTTCTCAAAATTCTAAGAATTTTATTGATATCATAAAAAAAACTATTAATTAGTCATCATGGAAAATATATTATTAGTAATAAATATCATACTGGCAGTTTTGCTTGTATTATTTGTTCTTTTTCAAAAATCTGAAGGTGGTGCTTTAGGAATAGGTGTCTCTCAAGATAATTTTATGTTTTCAAGATCTGCTGGTAATTTTTTGACAAAAGTAACCGCAATTATTGCAACATTATTCATTATATGTAGTCTTGCACTAACAATAATTTCTAGAGGAGATCTTGTCCCAACGTCATCAGTTTTGGATAAAATTGAAGAAAATTCTGATGAAGCACCGAAAATTCCAGAAAATAATAATTAACACTTTCATTTTTTACTAACTATAGTTATAAAGTAATTCCATGGCGCGATATATATTTGTCACTGGCGGCGTGGTTTCATCATTAGGTAAAGGATTATCTTCAGCATCGCTAGCATATTTATTAAAATCTCAAGGCTATAAAGTAAGGATAAGAAAAATGGATCCTTATCTCAATGTAGATCCTGGTACAATGAGTCCATTTCAACACGGAGAAGTTTTTGTAACCGATGATGGAGCTGAGACAGATTTAGATCTTGGTCACTATGAAAGATTTACAAATATATCAGCAAAAAAATCTGACAACATTACAACTGGAAAAATTTACAGCGACATAATTAAAAAAGAACGTAAAGGTAAATATTTAGGAAAAACAGTTCAAGTTATACCTCATGTTACTGATAGAATAAGAGAATTTATAAAAGGTGACATAACAAATGAAGATTTTGTTATTTGTGAAATTGGAGGAACGGTTGGAGATATAGAAAGCTTACCTTTTCTTGAAGCTATACGACAATTTTCAAATGAAGTTGGAAGAAGTAAAAGTTTATTTATTCATTTAACTTTTGTTCCATATTTAAAATCATCAGATGAAATTAAAACAAAACCAACTCAACATTCCGTCAAAGAATTAAGAAGCCTTGGTATTCAGCCAGATATAATTATTTGTAGATCTCAAAAATCTATACCATTAGATCAAAGAAAAAAAATATCACTATTTTGCAATGTTTCAATTGAAAACGTAATAGAAACAGTTGACGTAAGAACAATTTATGAAGCACCAATAAGTTTTTATAATGAAAAATTAGACAAACAAGTTTTAAAATACTTTAAATTAAAACCAAGAAAAAAAGTTAATTTATTACCGTGGAAAAAAATTACCAAAACTGTTTTAAGTACAAAAAAAATTGTAAATATTGCAATTATAGGAAAGTATGTAAATTTAAAAGATGCTTATAAATCTTTAGATGAAGCACTAATTCACGGTGGAATAAATAATAATATTAAAGTCAATTTAGTTAGAATTGAATCTGATAAATTAAAACCTAATCAAATTAATAAGGTTTTAAAAAGTGTATCTGGTATTTTAATTCCTGGTGGATTTGGAAAAAGAGGCACAGAAGGAAAAATATCAGCTATTAGTTATGCCAGAAAAAATAAAATTCCCTTTTTAGGTATTTGTTTTGGTATGCAAATGGCAGTAATAGAGTTTGCAAGAAATACTTTAAAAATTAAAAACGCTGGGTCTAGTGAATTAGATAAAAAATGTTACCCAGTAATTGGATTATTGAATGAATGGAATAAAAATGGAAAACTAATAAAAGGAACAAATAAAGATTTAGGTGGTACTATGAGATTAGGATTGTACGAAGCTAAATTAAGACATAATTCTTTGATAGAAAAAATCTATAAATCAAAATCTATATTAGAGAGACATAGGCACAGGTATGAAGTGAATAATAATTTAAAGAATAAATTTGAAAATAAAGGAATGATTTTTTCTGGAATGTCACCAGATGGTAAGTTGCCAGAGATCATTGAACTTAAAAATCATCCATGGTTTATAGGAGTTCAATATCATCCTGAATTTAAATCTAGACCTTTGTCTCCACATCCTTTATTCTCATCTTTTATCAAGGCTGCAAAATTCTATTAATGTTAAATAAAATAGTTAAATGTAATAATTTTGAGATAGCGAATAATAAAAAAATATCTCTTATTTCTGGACCTTGCCAACTTGAAACAGAGCAACACGCAATGGATATGGCTGGTAAAATTAAAGAAATTGCATCAAAGTTTGAAATTGGATTTATTTATAAAACTTCATTTGATAAAGCAAATAGAACTAGTCTAAAAGGACAAAGAGGAGCCGGACTAGATTCATCATTACCTGTTTTTGATAAGATTAGAAAAGAATTAAAAATTCCAGTATTAACCGATATACATAATGTTGAGCAATGTTCTGTTGTATCAGAGCATGTTGATGTATTACAAATACCTGCTTTTTTATGTCGACAAACAGATTTATTAGTTGCTGCTGCCAAAACTAATAAAATTATAAATGTAAAAAAAGGACAATTTTTAGCACCATGGGATATGGTAAATGTTACAAAAAAAATTTCTGAATCTGGAAATGAAAATATTCTTGTTACCGAAAGGGGTGCTAGCTTTGGATACAACACTTTGGTTTCAGATATGAGATCGATACCCATAATGGCAAAAAATGGTTACCCAATTGTTTTTGATGGAACTCATTCAGTTCAACAACCTGGTGGACTTGGTGAAAAAAGCGGAGGTCAAAGAGAGTTTGTTGAATATTTATCAAGAGCAGCAACTGCAGTTGGTGTAGCAGCAATATTTTTAGAGACTCATCAAGATCCAGATAATGCTCCATCTGATGGTCCAAATATGGTTCCATTAAATAAATTAGAAAACTTAATTTCCCAAATAGTTGAAATCGATAATCTTGTTAAAAAATAATAAATGAGCAAAATAACAAAAGTCATAGCAAGACAAGTTTACGATAGTAGAGGAAATCCTACAATTGAAGCAGAGGTTTTTGCAAACAACATGAGAGCAAGAGCGATTTGTCCATCAGGAGCTTCTACAGGATCACATGAAGCTTATGAAAAAAGAGATGCTTCAAATAAACGATATTTAGGAAAAAGTGTTTTAAAACCAGTTAAGCTAATTAATAAAATAATTTCAAAAAAATTAAAAAATCAAAATATACATAATCAAGAAAAAATTGATTATATTTTAATTAAACTTGATGGAACAAAACAAAAAAAGAAATTTGGAGCAAATTCATTATTAGCCGTTTCTATGGCAGCTAAAAAATTATCTGCAAGAATTAAAAAAACTCCGCTTTATAAAACTTTTTTAGTCAAGAAGAATTTTAAATTACCTTATCCATTAATGAATGTAATTAACGGTGGTGCACATGCAAATAATGGTCTTAGAATACAAGAATTCATGATCAGACCCGATAAAGCAAAATCAATTACAGAAGCAATAAGAATGTGTTTTTTAGTAATTAATAATTTAAAAAATATAATTAAACAAAGAGGTGAGTCTACGTCAGTTGGAGACGAAGGAGGTTTTGCGCCAATGATAAATGATAATGAAGACGCTCTAAAATTGATAGTAAAAGCAATAGAAAAAGCAGGTTTTAAAAATGGAAAAGATGTATCGATTTGTCTTGATGTTGCTGCAAATGAATTATTTAAAAATAAAAAGTACTCAATTCATTCTAAAAAATTTATAACTACCGATAAGACAATAGATAAATATTTAAAATTAATTAAAAAATATAAAATTAAATCCATAGAAGATCCTTTTGCTGAAGATGATTGGTTGTCATGGAATAAATTTATGAAAAAAATTACTAGTAAAACTCAAATCGTAGGTGACGATTTGTATGTAACAAATTTGGAAAGA